>OATT01000024.1_pt1 | contig 180636 bp, 148 predicted proteins | sample 1476071 | NCBI WGS metagenome assembly OATT01 (sample SAMEA2579989, study PRJEB22360) | human gut metagenome | biome: human gut; feature: human-associated habitat; material: faeces | place: Denmark | collected 2008/2010 | reverse complement strand
GGAAGGTTATCAGCAGGAGGAGGGCGGAAAATTTCCGGAGGAGGAAGCCGCTTCTGCCGGGGAGACTTCAAAGGAAGAGAAAAAGGCAGACGCTCCTGCAGGAAAAACATCCGGGGAGGAGAAGAAAGCCCCCAAAGACCGGAAGGAAGACAAAGGGAAGGACGGAAAGGGCAGGAAGAGTTTCGGAAAAGGAGACCGCGGTTTCGGCGATTATAAGCGCAGCATCAAGCGCTCCGACAACCCGGATGTGATCTACGGCAGAGATTTTGAAGATGAGACCATTCCCCTGGAAAGCATCCAGACGGAGATGGGCGAGGTCTGCATACGCGGTCAGATCATGACACTGGAGACCAGGGAGATCAGAAATGAGAAGACCATCATCATTTTTGCCATCACGGATTTTACGGATTCCATCACAGTGAAGATGTTCGCCAGAAATGACCAGGTGAGTGAGATCCTGGAGGGCGTGAAGGAGAAAGCCTTTCTGAAACTGAAGGGTGTGACCACCATTGACCGGTATGACAGTGAGCTGACCATCGGAAGTGTGGTGGGAATCAAGAAGATTGCCCCCTTTACCAGTTCCAGGGCAGACACCAGCCCGGAGAAGAGGGTGGAGCTTCACTGCCATACCAAGATGAGTGACATGGACGGTGTGTCTGATGCGAAGGCCATCATTAAACGGGCCTATGAGTGGGGACACCGGGCCATTGCTATTACAGACCACGGTGTGGTGCAGGCTTTCCCGGAGGCCAACCACTGCTTTGATTCCTGGGGCGGTGTTGTACCGCCGGATGCGGATTTTAAGGTGATCTACGGTGTGGAAGCTTATCTGGTGGATGACATGAAAGGAATCGTGCAGAACAGCAAAGGGCAGTCCATGCGCGGAACCTTTGTGGTATTTGATATTGAGACAACAGGATTTTCCGCTCTCAGGGATAAGATCATCGAGATCGGAGCGGTCCGGGTGGAGGACGGTAAGATCGTGGGGCGTTTCTCCGAGTTCGTAAACCCCAGGATACCCATTCCCTTCAGGATTGAAAAGCTTACCAGCATCAATGACAGTATGGTGGCAGGCGCTGATAGTATAGATGTGATCCTGCCGCGGTTTGTGGAGTTCTGCAGAGGGGCAGTCATGGTTGCCCACAACGCGGAATTTGATATGAGCTTTATCGAGAAAAACTGCGGGGATCTGGGGATCGAGACAGATTACACATCTGTGGACACTGTGGGAATGGCCCGTTTTCTGCTTCCCCAGCTAAACCGTTTTAAGCTGGATACCGTCGCAAAGGCGGTGGGCGTTTCCCTGGAGCATCACCACAGGGCTGTGGACGACGCGGAGTGTACGGCTCAGATTTTCCAGAAGTTCATTACCATGTGTGAGGAGAGGGAGATCAGTACCCTGGATGAGCTGAATGAGAAGGGTGCTGTCTCTGTAAACGCAGTGCAGAAGATGCCCACTTACCATGCCATTATTCTGGCTAAAAACGATACGGGCAGGGTTAATCTCTATCATCTGGTGTCAGATTCCCATCTGATCTATTATCACAGAAGGCCGAGAATACCAAAGAGCCTGTATCTGAAATATCAGGAGGGTCTTATGATCGGTTCCGCCTGTGAGGCCGGAGAGCTGTACCAGGCTGTTTTAAACGGCAGGCCCGAGCCGGAGATCGCCAGACTGGTGAACTTCTATGACTATCTGGAAATTCAGCCGATCGGCAACAATGCCTTCATGCTGCGGGATGAGGACAGGACGGATATTCAGACAGAGGACGATCTGCGGGAAGTCAACCGGAAGATCGTAAAGCTGGGGGAAATGTTTAATAAGCCGGTGGTTGCCACCTGCGATGTGCATTTTCTGGACCCGTCGGACGAGGTCTACCGAAGGATCATCATGGCGGGAAAAGGCTTTGACGACGCGGATCTGCAGCCGCCCCTGTTTCTCCACACAACGGAGGAAATGCTGGAGGAATTTTCCTATCTGGGCAGCGAGAAGGCCGAGGAGGTGGTCATCACCAACCCCAACAGGATCGCGGATATGGTTGAGAAGATATCTCCCATCCACAAGGGAAAATGTCCCCCGGTCATTGAAAATTCAGATGAGATGCTGAGGGAGATCTGCTACAGCAAGGCCCATGAGATATACGGAGAGAAGCTGCCGAAAGTGGTTGAGGAGCGCCTGGAGAGGGAGCTGAATTCCATTATCTCCAACGGTTATGCGGTTATGTACATGATTGCCCAGAAACTGGTATGGAAGAGCAACAGTGACGGTTACCTGGTAGGGTCACGAGGTTCGGTAGGTTCCTCCTTTGCGGCCACTATGTCGGGTATCACGGAGGTAAACCCTTTAAGTCCCCATTATTACTGTCCCTCCTGCCACTACTGTGATTTTGACTCCGATGAAGTGCGGGCGTACTCCGGCAGGGCAGGCTGTGATATGCCGGATAAGAACTGTCCGGTGTGCGGAAAGCCGTTGACAAAAGAAGGATTTGACATTCCCTTTGAAACCTTCCTGGGATTCAAGGGGGACAAGGAGCCTGATATTGACCTTAACTTTTCCGGTGATTACCAGGGAAAGGCACACCGGTATGTGGAGGTTATATTCGGCGCCGGGCAGACTTTCAAGGCAGGCACGATCGGTACGCTTGCGGAGAAGACGGCGTTCGGATACGTGAAGAATTACTTTGAAGAGCGGGGAAGCCGCAAGCGTTACTGCGAGATAAACAGAATCGTGCAGGGCTGCACAGGCGTCCGCAGAACCACGGGACAGCATCCCGGAGGTATCATCGTTCTTCCCATCGGCTGGGATATCGAGGAATTTACCCCGGTGCAGCATCCGGCCAATGATATGAGCAGCGATATTATCACCACACACTTTGATTACCATTCCATTGACTCCAACCTGTTAAAGCTGGATATTCTGGGACACGATGATCCCACAATGATCCGTATGCTGGAGGATTTGACCGGCATCAATGCCAGGGAGATCCCTCTGGACAGCAAAGAGGTTATGTCCCTTTTCAAAAATACGGATGCATTGGGTGTCACACCGGATGATATCAGGGGCTGTCCGTTAGGCTGCCTGGGGGTACCGGAGTTCGGAACGGATTTTGCCATGCAGATGTTGATTGACGCCAATCCCACATCTTTTTCTGACCTGGTGCGTATTTCCGGCCTGTCCCATGGTACAGACGTGTGGCTTGGAAACGCGCAGGATCTGATCAAATCAGGGACGGCAACTATTACTACATGTATCTGTACCCGTGATGATATTATGATCTACCTGATCAACAAGGGCCTGGAACACGGGCAGGCGTTCACCATCATGGAGAGCGTGCGTAAGGGAAAGGGCCTGAAACCGGAGTGGATTGACGATATGAAGGCACACGATGTGCCGGACTGGTATATTGATTCCTGTAAGAAGATCAAGTACATGTTCCCAAAGGCCCATGCGGCGGCTTATGTAATGATGGGATGGAGAATCGCCTACTGTAAGATTTATTATCCGCTGGCATATTATGCGGCGTTTTTCAGTATCCGCGCAACGGCTTTTTCCTATGAACTGATGTGCCAGGGAAAAGAGAAACTGGAATATTTCATGGATGACTATGAAAAGCGCAAGGATACACTGAGCAAGAAGGAGCAGGATACTTACAGAGACATGAAAATCGTGCAGGAGATGTACGCGAGAGGATTTGAGTTTGTACCCATTGACCTGTATAAAGCCAATGCCCATACCTTCCAGATCATGGAGGATAAGCTGATGCCCGCCCTGGATACCATAGAGGGACTGGGGGACAGGGCAGCCGACGCCGTGGTGCTGGCCGCGGAGGAAGGGGAGTTCCTGTCAAAAGACGATTTCCGAAACAGAACCAAGGTCAGCAAGACAGTGATCGATCTGATGGATGATCTGGGTCTGTTCGGGGATCTGCCGGATTCCAACCAGATGTCACTGTTTGACTTTCAGTAAAAGCAAAGCCGGGAGGGGTATGCCATGAAGAAAAAGATAGCACCTGTGATCATAACAATTGTAGTAAGCCTGCTGATCATTCTGTGGGCCTGTACGGGGCTGCGGGAGACGGCAGGCCTGGATGGATTTTCCTCAGCCGGATTGCTGTTTTTGCTGGCGGGGATCGGGGGCGTGGGCGTCCTGGTGGCAGTGCTCTTTATCAGACTGAAGGAGATTGACCATGAAGATGAGGACGACCTGAAAAAATATTAGCGTGTGTATGAATATGGTTCAGGAGTTTGGAAGTACCGCAGCACTGTTTGGCAAACAGTGAGTGCGGTACTTTTGCATCTGGCATAATATTCCATACAATAGATATATTTCTTGAACACACAGGGGAAAAGTAATATAATGGGAACGATATAGAGACGGACAAAAAAGAGGGCCGCCTCGGATAGGAGAAACATGAATTACAAAGAAGCAAGAGTATATTTGGACGAAGTGTCCAAATACGGAAGTGTACTTGGTCTGGATAACATGAGAGAGCTGCTTGATCGGCTTGGAAATCCCCAGGATGATTTGAAGTTTATCCATATTTCCGGTACCAATGGAAAGGGGTCAGCACTCTCATATATGTCCACAATCCTTTCCGGTGCGGGCTTGCGGACAGGCCGGTACATATCTCCAACCCTATATGCCTACCGGGAACGGATTCAGGTGGACGGGGAAATGATAGACAGGGAATCCCTGGCTGCTCTGGTGACGGTTGTCAAAGAGGCAGTGGACGCCATGGAGGCGGAGAAGAAGGGGAGTCCCACAGTATTTGAAGTGGAGACCGCCCTGTCCTTTTTGTACTTTAAAGAGAAGAAATGCGACATCGTGGTATTAGAGACAGGACTCGGAGGAACATTAGACGCCACCAATGTTGTGAAGACGACAGTGATGGAAATGATATCTTCCATAGGCATGGACCACATGGAGTTTCTGGGCGGTACCCTTCAGGAGATCGCGGAGAATAAAGCAGGTATCATCAAACCCCGCACATGGGTGGTAAGCGCGGAACAGGACCCCCAGGCGGCAGCGGTGATCAGGCGCGTCTGCCGTGAGAAGGAGTGCAGGCTTTCAGTGGTGGACCCGGATGCTTTTCAGGATGTGCACTACGGGTATGACAGGCAGACTTTTTCTTACAAGGACTGGAAGGACGTGGAGATCACCCTGGCAGGCACTTACCAGGTCACCAACGCGGCACTGGCACTGGAGGCTGTGGAGGCCCTGCGAAATCTGGGATATTCCCTGACAGAGGAACAGGTGAGAAAAGGAATGAAGGAGGCTTTCTGGAGAGGGCGTTTTTCTGTTATCCACAAAAATCCTGTGGTAGTCATAGACGGTGCCCATAATCCGGCGGCGGCTAAGGTGCTGAAGGATTCACTTGAGACATATTTTCAGGGCAAAGACCTGCATTTTATTTTCGGTGTGTTTGCGGACAAAGATTATCAGAGCGTGATCAGCATGACAGCGCCTCTGGCAAAACACATCATCACCATACAGACACCGGACAACCAAAGAGCACTTCCGGCAGAACAGTTAAGAGACGCTGTGGCAAAGGTGAATCCCAGCGTAGAGGCAGCGGGAAGCATACGGGAAGCTGTGAGGAAGAGTATGGAAAATGCACAGAAGGATGACGTGATCGTAGCGTTTGGCTCTCTGTCCTTTTTAGGGGAGCTGGACCGGGAAGTACAGGCCATGGAGGGAGAGTAATACATGAACCAGGATAAGATAAAAGAGGGAGTACGCCTGATTCTGGAAGGAATCGGGGAGGATATAAACAGAGAGGGGCTTTTGGAGACACCGGACAGGATTGCCCGTATGTATGAGGAGCTGGCTGCCGGTTATACCGACGATGCGGCAGTACATCTGAAGAAACGTTTTCATGTGGATAATAATGATATGGTGATGGAAAAGGATATTCATTTCTATTCCTTCTGCGAGCATCACATGCTCCCTTTCTACGGAAACGCGGCTATCGCCTACATTCCCAACGGGGAAGTGGTGGGCCTGAGCAAGATTGCCAGGACTGTGGAGGTGTTCGCAAAACGGTTCCAGCTTCAGGAGAGACTGACCGCCCAGATCGCGGATGCCTTTATGGAGGAACTGAAGCCAAAGGGCGTGATGGTGCTGGTCCAGGCAGAGCATATGTGCATGACCATGCGCGGCATTAAAAAACCGGGAACCAGAACCGTATCTGTAGTGACCAGAGGTATCTTTGACGACAATGAGAGCCTGCAGAATTCTTTCTACAGAATGCTGGAGTGCTGACAAGGGTTCCGCCGGGCCTGCGCATTTCCCGTACCGACCATGTATAGGAATTTGCCTGACAAAATTGCCGCGGCGGCTGATAAAAGAGGACAAGAAAAGTGGAAGACAACAGGCAGGATATGACAAGGGTAAACCGGATCCGGAACCATCCGCTTTACCGGGAAAGTTTACATAATATAGAAAAGCTGGAGCAGGAGCGCATCTTCTGCGGCCACAATGCACAGCATCTGCTGGATACCGCCAGACTGGCTTATATTGAGAACCTGGAGCGGAATCTGGGAATTTCCAAAGAAATGATCTATGCGGCAGCTCTTCTGCACGACATCGGCAGGGGCCTGCAGTACACAGAGGGCATTCCCCACCACGAGGGCGGAGTAAAACTTGCCGCTCCCATACTGAAGGACTGCGGCTTTACAGATGCGGAGTCAGAGGAGATCCTGGAAGCCATCGGCGGCCACCGTGACACGTCGGCCAAAGGGAAAAGGAACCTGGCAGGCATCCTTTACCGGGCTGATAAAGGTTCCCGCTGCTGCTTTTCCTGCCCTGCCCAGGCGCAGTGCAGCTGGAGTGCAGAGAAGAAAAATATGTATCTGACCGTATGAACCGGCATACAGACCGCAGCGGCAGACAAAAATACAGGAAAAAGGAGACAACAGGAAATGAAAATCGGAAACAGAATTTTTGACACAGAACATGACTGTTACATAATGGCTATTTTAAATGTAACCCCGGACTCCTTTTCAGACGGCGGAAAATGGAACGACGTGGAGCGTGCAAAACAGCATGCAGCCCAAATGATCGCCGAAGGGGCAGCCATCATTGACGTGGGAGGAGAATCCACCCGCCCGGGACATCAGCAGATCACCGTACAGGAGGAAATCGACCGGGTAGTGCCTGTCATCGAAATGCTGAAACAGAACTTTGATATCCCCGTATCCATAGACAGCTACAAAAGCCAGGTAGTGGAAGCCGCCCTGAAGGCAGGTGCTGACATGGTAAATGATATCTGGGGCTTCAAATACGACAAAAAAACAGCAGAACTCACCGCCCGCTATCAGGTACCCTGCTGTCTTATGCATAACAGAGACAAGGCAGAGTACACAGATTTCATGCAGGAAATGTGTGAGGATTTAAGAGAATGTGCCGCCATCGCAAAAGAAGCAGGCGTTGCAGACGACAAAATTATCCTGGATCCGGGTGTGGGCTTCGGAAAGACCTATGAACAAAACCTGACTGCCATAAACCACCTGGAAATGCTGAAGGAGATCGGATACCCTGTTCTTCTTGCAACTTCCAGGAAATCCGTGATCGGCAATACCCTGGATTTGCCCGCTGACCAGAGAGTGGAGGGAACACTTGTAACCACAGTCATGGGTGTAGAAAAGGGAGCGGCATTTGTGAGAGTCCACGACGTAAAAGAAAACCTTCGTGCCATCCGCATGACACAGGCCATTCTTTGCGAGAGAAAGGGATAATAGCATATGAATCTGGATAAATACGATAAGATAAACATAGAAGATCTGGAAATATTCGCAAACCACGGCGTATTTCCGGAGGAAAACAAACTGGGTCAGAAGTTCATGGTATCAGCCACACTGTACACAGATACCGTACACGCCGGCAGGACCGATGAGCTGGCAGCGTCCATAGACTACGGGGCTGTGAGTCATTTCATAACTTCTTATATGCAGAAGCACACCTTCAAGCTTCTGGAGGCCGCTGCGGAGCATCTGGCAGAGGAAATGCTTTGCAGCATTGCCCATCTGGAAGCAGTCACCCTGGAGATCAAGAAACCCTGGGCGCCGGTAGGCCTCCCGCTGAAAACCGTATCCGTAAAGATAACAAGGGGATGGCATACCGCTTACATCGCTCTCGGCTCCAATCTGGGAGACAAGAAGGCATACCTGGACATGGCAGTGGAGGAGCTTGACAAGACGACAGGCTGCAAGGTCTTAAAAGTCTCAGATTACCTGGTGACAGCGCCCTACGGCGGTGTGGAACAGGATGACTTCCTGAACGCCTGCCTCAGTATGCGGACTCTGTACAATCCTCACGAGCTTCTGGATCGCATGCACGAGATCGAGCAGGCCGCCAAAAGAGAACGCCTGGTACACTGGGGGCCCAGAACGCTGGATCTGGATCTGCTGTTATTTGACGATGAGATCATAGATACAGAGGAACTGATCGTGCCTCATGTGGAAATGCATCTGCGGGATTTTGTGCTGAAGCCGCTGGCGCAGATTGCGCCATGGAAAAGGCATCCGGTGCTTCTGAAAACCATAAAAGAGCTGGAGGCTGAACTCAAATAAGCGAAAGCGGATGGACGGGCCATTCCACCTCTATTTCTCAAAAACGCAGTGGCAGAGAAAACCAGGGTTGTGTGTGGGGGGGGCGGGAGCACAGCCCCCACAACCCGTTCATTTCTTTATCCCCCTCCCGCCATCTGTCTTTTACCCCAGCAATTCTCCAAACGCCTCTATCAGCGCATCATTTTTCTCAGGACTCATAACACAAAATCTCACATAAGAAGAATCCAAAAACGGAAACGTAGAGCAGTCACGTATCATTAGTCCCTTCCGGATGCAGCAGTCAAACAGCATATCCGATGTCACATCCTCCTTCAATATTTTCATAAGGATAAAGTTCGTACAGGAAGGATACACCTTCACAGTATCCCAGGCAGAAAGTATTTTGAGAAGACGTTCCCGTTCCGTAGTGATGAGGGTGCGGGTCTTTTCAATGTATTCTTTGTCGGAGAACATGATACAGCCCGCGATCTCTGCCAGGCTGTTGATCGTCCAGGGGTTCTTTTTGGTGTTGATATATTTCAAAAGATCAGGGTTTCCCGTGACTGCATAGCCCAGCCTGAGACCGGGAGCGGCAAAAAATTTGGAGATACCGCGCAGGACGATCAGGTTGTTGTAATTGTTGGTAAGGGGAATGGAAGAAATCTTCCTGTCATCAGGGGCAAACTCTGCATAGGTCTCGTCCACCATGACAGCAATGCCGAACTGCAGGGCAGCGTCCAGAATTTTGCGCATGTCTTTTCTGGAGATGGCAGAAGCGGTGGGATTGTTGGGGTTGCAGAGTACCAGCAGGTCCAGGCCGTCTTTCATCTGAGCACACAGGTCGTTTACATCCATCTGAAAGTTATTTTCCTCCTTCAGGGGGTAATAGAGCGTGTGGCCTCCTTCCAGGGCAATCTCGCGCTCATATTCTGAATAGGTGGGGCCCAGGATCAGCGCTTTTTCCGGGTGTGTGGTCTGTATGAACAGGGAAATAAGCTCAGTGGAGCCGTTGCCCACAATGATGTTCTCGAACTGGGCGCCGGTGTATGCACAGATACTTTTGCGCAGCTTTGTGTAGTCTCTGTCCGGGTAGGTGGTGATGGCGTCCACGTGGCTTGCCAGTGTCTCCCGCAGGAGGGGAGAGATGCCGAGGGGGTTTACATTTGCGGAAAAACTGGTGATGTCTTCTTTTTTGATTCCGTAGATTTCTTCGATTTTTTCTAGGTCGCTGCCGTGAAAATGGTCTTTATGTTTCAGCATGAAAATGCCTCCGTTTCCTTTGATTTTCCTATTTATAGAGTTGTTGAAGGGGCGGCAGAGGTTGCACCCCTTGCATTTGTAGTGTATAATTGTACTATTCAGGACTCTGTCCTGAAATAATATATACTAACACATATTATAGCGGGATATAGAAAATAGTTCAACAAGATAAATAATAATCAGTCGGAGATTCTCCGGGCCATATGGTTTAGAGATAACGGGGTAGAATACATTGAAGAGAAGAATAGAACAACTGATAAATGGAAGATTTGAATACGAGGTTCCGGGTCTTTTGCTGTCCAGGGAAGATATCAGGGAGAGCACAAAGGCCGGGGAAAATATCAGGGGAGAGCTGATCATAGCAGCAGAGAATGGGAGCCGGATAAAAGGGATCGCCTATTCCTCCCATCGCCGTTTTCTTCTGGGAAAAGAGCGTTTTACCGGGGAGAAGATAGAGATTCCCTACGGGGCAGATGTAAAGGGCCTGAACCCCGGAGATTCCTTTGAGGGAGAGCTGGTTCTCAGCACCAGCATCGGAGAGTACAGGGTTCCCTTTGCCATACAGGTGGAACCGTGCCGGATCAAGACATCCGCAGGCTCCATCAGGGATTTGGATGCCTTTGCGGAGCTGGCGAAAAAAGATTTTAAGGAGGCGTACCATCTGTTTCTGGATGATTCCTTTCCGGAGCTTCTGAAAGAAGAGCAGGAGGTACTGCCCTATTATTATGCCATGGCGAAAAATCCTGTGACCTGGCAGCATCTGGAGGAATTTCTCATCGGCACGGGAAAAAAGGACCCTGTGAAGCTGCATCTGGAACAGGAGAATCTGGAGATCTATGAGGTGCAGAGTTCCCTTATGGATACCGTCCGGGTGCGCAGAAGCGGCTGGGGCTATCTGAAAGCAAGTGTGACCGTGGAGGGCGATTTCCTGGAAGTGGAGAAAAAATCCATCCGGGACGAGGATTTTATCGGCAGTGTATATGAGCTGCAGTATATTATCCGCAGGGAGAATCTGGGAAAAGGCAGAAATTACGGAAGAATCTGTATCAAAACCGTTTACCAGACCCTTGTTTATGAAGTGATGGCCTCCAAAAGCGGTAAGATCCAGGTAAATGTTGCGGCATACGAGAAGAAAAAGAAACTGGAGCTTTTGAGAGATTACCTGGACTACAGTCTGGAGAAGCTGTCCAAGAGCCAGTGGGAGAGCAGGACACTGGGACTTCTCACAGAACTGCGGGAGACCGGGCATTACACCACGGAGCACCAGTTGTTTGAGGTCTGGTTTTACCATGAATGCGGGGAGGACAGCAGAGCAAAGGACGCCCTGGATAAGTTAAAAGACAACAGCCGGATTCAGGCGGAGGAGGAGCTGGAGGGCGTATATCTCTACCTGGAGGATGTGCTGGGATGCGGTCAGGAGATCCGGGAGAAGATGGTGGTGCGCCTCCATCAGCTTTACCAGCGCAGGGAGGACAGCTTCCTTCTGTTATATATTCTTCTGAAAACAGATTCCGAGCAGGTGCGTACCCAGTCAAAGAAGATCTATCTGCTGGAGGAGCAGTACAGAACCGGCTGCAGAAGCCCGTTTCTGTATCTGGAAGCATGCCGGATAGCAGCAGCGGACGGAGCGCTGCTCAGGAGGATCAGTCCCTTCACCATTCAGGTGCTGCTCTTTGCCATGCGGCATGATATTATGACAGAGGAGATGGCCTTCCGCGCCACAGACCTGGCGGGGCAGATGAAGGATTTCAGCCAGAAGGTATATGAGATACTGGAATACATCTACGAAAAATATCCCTCCACAGCCGTGGTGCGCTCCATCTGTATGCTGATCATGAAGGGCGACCCCAGGAAGAAGGAATATTTCCGGTGGTATGAGCTGGCAGTGGAGAAAGAGCTGAAGATCACAAGGCTGTACGAGTATTATATTGAGACCATGAGCCGCAATTACCAGAAAATGCTGCCACGCATGATACGCATGTATTTCAGTTATAACAATACGCTGAGCGACGCGAAAAAGGCATTTGTGTACAGCAATGTGATACGCAACAAGGAAGTGGATAAAACTACATATTTAAGCTATAAAAGCAGTATGGAACAGTTCGCCTGTGAGAAGCTCAAGGAAGGCAGGATGAATGAGGACTTTGCTGTGGTGTACCAGGAGTTCTGCTTAAGCTCCCATGATCCTGCAGTTAAGAGAGCCCTTGCGAAGGTGCTTTTCACCCACAGGCTTTACTGTGATGATCCCAAGATACGGCGGGTGATCGTCCGCCATGCGGCATTTTGTGAAGAACAGACGTATACCTGTACGGATAAAGTGGCCTATGTGTCCATTTACACACCGGACGCCAGGATTGTCTTTGAGGATGACAGGCAGAGGCGCTATATCCAGACCATAGATTACAATATCCAGCCGCTTTTGGAGAGAAAAGAGCTGGCGAGGCAGCTTCTGGCGGAGGGAATCAGGACACCGGGGCTTCTCCTCTATACCTGCGGGGAACTGAACCATGAGAACCCCATAACAAGAGAAAATATATCCTGTATCCAGGATGTGTCCGGGGAGGACTGCTTTTCTGAGGATTACAGGCAGAGGGTGCGCAGGCGCCTGCTTCTCTACTATGAGGAGCATATGGATAATGACAATCTGAAGGATTACCTTCGGGAGATGGATTTTCACAGTTTTGCAAAAGTCAACAAGAGCCTTCTCATCACCATTTTGATCAAACAGGGCATGTATGTGGGGGCCTATGACCTGCTGTGTGAGTACGGCTATGAGGAGATTGACCCAAGAGACCTGTTAAGGCTGTGCAGCCGCATGATCCTCAATCTGGAGTTTGAATATGAGGAGGAGCTTCTTCTTCTGGCTCACCATATATTTAAGGAGAACACCTATGATGAGGTGGTTCTCGAATATCTGACCAAGTATTTTGAGGGACCTGTGGATGAGATGATCCGGGTGTGGGAGCGCTCCATGGGATTTTCCATAGAGGCCTACGAGCTGGAGGAGGACATCCTGACCTACAGCATGTTCACAAGAATCTACCATCCGGGGGATGCGGCGGTTCTGAAGGACTATGTAAAATTAAGCGGTAAGGAACAGGTGATACTGGCTTACCTGACCTTTGCATCCTTTCAGTATTTTATCGGGGGAAAAGAGGCGGAGACGTTTATTTTCCGCTCGCTGGAGCACGTGAGGAAAAAAGGATGGGAGTATGATATTATCTGTGACCTGGCCCTTCTCAAATATTATGCACAGGAAAAGAAATGGGAGGAAAACAGGCTGGAGACGGCCCGCGCCATCTTATCCGTATGTGCCAGGACAGGGCTTAAATTTGCCTTTTTCCAGGAGCTTCCCAGAACCCTTCTGCAGAGCATGCAGCTTGAGGACAAGGTGTTTGCCCAGTGCCAGGCCAGTCCCAGGGCGGATGTGACCATTCACTACCGCATGCTGCAGCCGGACAGGGAGCCGGGAGAGTTCAAAAGCGAACCGCTGAAAAATCTGTATCAGGGTATTTACAATAAAGAATTTATCCTGTTTTACGGGGAGGTACTGGAGTATTATTTCACTGTGGCAGGCCGCGGGGAGATACAGCAGACGGAAAAGAGCAGGCTCACCGTTCCCGAGGCAAAGCTGGAGGGGACTACAAAATACCAGATGATCAACCGTATGCTGGCGGCGAAACAGCAGGGAAGAGAACAGGAGCTTATGGAACTGCTGGGACAGTACAGACAGCAGGAAGCCTGGGTTTCCTCTCTCTTTGAACTGATAGAATAAGGAGGCAGACAAGGGCATGAATGAGACAAGAAATATTATCGCGGGCCTGGAACTGGGGAAGGAGTTTTCCCAGATCTGCTATTATGACAGAAAAGAAAAAGAACCGGTCTCTCTTTCCGTGAAGACAGGAAGCAATCAGTATACATTTTCCACCAGACTTTCCAAAAGGCCCAGGACAGAAGTGTGGCACTTCGGTATGGAGGCGGATTATTTCTCCATGCACGAGGGGGAAATCCCGGTGGATAACCTGCTGGAGATCTGGGGCCAGGGGGAACCGGTGGAGATTGACGGCGGCTGGTACAGGCCGGAGGAGCTGCTGGAGATCTACTTAAAAGGCTGTCTGTCCGTGCTTGGCGTGGCAGAGCCGGCGAGACAGATCAAGACCCTGATGATCACGGTTCCGGACCTGAACCGAGTGCTGGTGCGCAAGCTGCAGAGAGTGTGCACCCGCCTGAAATTTACTTCCGGGCAGGTGCTTCTGCAGGATTACGAGGAGAGCTTTTACTATTATGTGATGAGCAAGAGACTGGATAACTGGAACCGTATGACAGGACTCTTCACATTTGATAAAGGAAAAGTATCTTTTTCCCGCATGGTGGTAGACAGCCAGAAAAAGCCCATGCTGGTCACAGTGGAACACGGCAAGACCATAACCCTGCCGGAAGACCCGGACCAGAAGGACGTAGACTTTTACCAGTTGATTGCAGATTCCTGCGGAAATGACACATACGCGGGGATTTACCTGGTAGGGGACGGATTTTCCAAGGACTGGGCTGTAAGGAGTGTACCGCTTCTGTGCAAGAACCAGCGCCATGTATACTATGGAAACAACATGTATGTGAAAGGGGCCTGCTATGCGGCAAGGGAGCGGACCGAGGAGAAGCTTCTGGGCACATATCTGTATGTGGGAAATGCCCTGGTCCAGAACCATGTGAGCATGGAAATGCTCATCCAGGGGAAAAAGAAGAACTATACCGTTGCTGAGGCCGGAAGAAACTGGTATGAGACAGAGCACGAATTTGAACTGCTTCTGGACGGCAGGGAGAACCTGGAATTCATGGTGAAGCCCATGGACGGCGGGGAAGTAAGACATTACTGCATGAAGCTGCCGGGGCTTCCGAAAAGGCCTGACAGGACCACGAGGCTTCGTGTGCACATCATGTATGAATCAGCGGATACCTGCATTATTCTGGTACAGGATCTGGGATTCGGGGAGATGTTCCCCTCAAGCGGCCTGATGTGGACCGAGAGAGCAGCGTGGTAGGAGGAAATAGATGAGCGGATACATATTATGTCAGATAAAACGGGCTTCCCTTCCGTTTTATATTGAAAACATCAGCACGAATATCTACAGTATAGAAGAATTATGTTATTATCTCTACCACAACATCTATCTGCTGGACGAGACGATCATCAATGAACATCTCTGTGACTGGATAAAAAACGAGCTGGGACTATTAAAGCTCTACCAGAAGCTGTACCGGATTCTGGAGGAAGAGCGGGGGGCAGGGGATTTCATCCTGGCTGTTTTCAGGGAGATCAATTACCTGACCCATGAGCAGTTTAAAAAATTAAATGAGGAGCTTGTGGTCCTGGAACAGCTTCCCGAAGTGGCCCGCAAGAAGAAAAAGGGCGACTATCTGGTGGACAACCGGATGTATGTGAATGCTATCCGCATTTACGAGGATGCCCTAAGAAGTGTGGATACCGGAGGTCTTGGCGGACAGTATGAGGGGGAGATCTTCCACAATATGGGCTGTGCCTATCTGCACCTCTTCCAGATAGAGGAGGCTAAGGAATGCTTTGAAAAGGCATATGAAAAGCTTCACACCAAGCTGATCCTGAAGCATTACCTGTGTGCCTGCAGGATGCTGATGGAGGAAGCCCAGTGGCAGGGAGAATGTGCCAGAATGGGTGCGGATCTGGATACCTGCAGAGAGATCCAGAAAGAGATGGAAGCCAAAAAGCCGGATGCTTCCCGGGAAAAACAGGAAGACATGGGGGCTCTTTTGGAAAAATACACAAAAGAATATCACAGAAGTACCGGATTTTAGGCTTGTGTTTTGAAAACCGATGTTATATAATTCCTTGTGTATCGTAACGTTTCTCTTTTGAGAGAACTCAATATTATGGAAAAAGGACAGGTGTACGAAGGTGAAGAAGTTAGAGCAGCTTTATGAAGGAAAAGCAAAGAAAGTATTTGCAACAGATGTAGACGGCGTAGTGATCGTAGATTACAAAGATGATGCCACAGCATTCAACGGCGAGAAAAAAGGCACGATCACAGGTAAAGGCGCTATCAACAACCGCATGACAAACTATGTTTTCCAGCAGCTGGAAAAGGAAGGCGTTCCGACTCACTTCGTAGAAGAACTGAGCGACCGCGAGACAGCCGTAAAAAAAGTGAGCATCGTTCCTTTAGAGGTAATTGTTCGTAACGTGGCTGCAGGAAGCTTCTCCAAGAGAATGGGAGTAGAAGAAGGAAAACAGCTTCTCTGCCCGATCTTAGAGTTCAGCTACAAAGATGATGACCTGGGCGACCCCTTCATCAATGATGACTATGCACTTGCATTAGGACTGGCTACACAGGAAGAAATCGACACCATTAAAAATTATACAAGAAAAATCAACGAATTTTTGATCAAATATTTCCTGAACGCAGGAATGAAGTTGATCGACTTCAAAATCGAATTCGGTAAATTAGCAGACGGAACCATCATCCTGGCTGATGAGATATCACCGGATACCTGCCGTCTGTGGGATGTAGAGACAAATGAGAAGCTGGACAAAGACCGTTTCAGAAGAGACATGGGCAACGTAGAAGAGGCATATAACGAAGTGTTCAAACGTCTGGGCCTGGCTTAAATCAGAGGGGTGCCCGGGACACCTTCCGGCTCGGAAGGCGCCTCGCGGCGCCCTTTTTTGTGTTTACTTCAATATAAAATAAAAAGGAGAATTCAAATGAGTACAGACAGATATCAAAGTCCATTATCTGAGCGCTATGCCAGCAAAGAGATGCAGTATATTTTCTCCCCGGACATGAAATTCCGCACATGGAGAAAACTGTGGATCGCCCTGGCAGAGACAGAGAAAGAGCTGGGATTAAATATTACCCAGGAACAGATCGACGAGCTGAAAGCCCACGCAGAAGACATCAATTATGACGTGGCAAAAGAGAGAGAAAAACAGGTGCGCCATGATGTAATGTCCCATGTATACGCATACGGCGTGCAGTGTCCGAAGGCAAAGGGAATCATCCATCTGGGTGCTACCTCCTGTTATGTGGGCGACAATACAGACATTATTGTGATGACAGAGGCCCTGAAGCTTGTGAAGAAAAAACTGGTCAACGTCATTGCAGAGCTTTCCAAATTTGCAGATGAGCATAAAGCGCTTCCAACCCTGGCGTTCACACATTTCCAGCCAGCGCAGCCGACTACAGTGGGAAAAAGAGCAACCCTGTGGATGCAGGAGTTCATGCTGGACCTGGAAGACCTGGATTATGTGATCAGCACTATGAAACTGCTTGGTTCCAAGGGTACAACAGGTACACAGGCCAGCTTCCTGGAACTGTTTGACGGGGACCAGGAGACCATTGACAAGATTGATCCCATGATTGCGGAGAAGATGGGATTTAAGGAGTGCTATCCGGTATCCGGACAGACCTATTCCAGAAAAGTGGACACCAGAGTGCTGAACGTACTGGCAGGCATTGCAGCCAGTGCCCACAAGTTCTCCAATGACATCAGGCTTCTGCAGCACTTAAAAGAAGTGGAAGAGCCGTTTGAGAAGAGCCAGATCGGTTCCTCGGCTATGGCATACAAGAGAAACCCGATGAGAAGTGAGCGTATTGCGTCCCTGTCACGTTTCGTCATGGTGGATGCCCTGAATCCGGCCATCACTTCCGCTACCCAGTGGTTTGAGAGAACACTGGATGACTCTGCGAACAAACGTCTCTCCGTTCCGGAAGGTTTCCTGGCTATTGACGGTATCCTGGACCTGTGCCTGAACGTGGTGGACGGACTTGTTGTGTATCCTAAGGTTATAGAGAAACGTCTGAGAAGCGAGCTTCCGTTCATGGCTACAGAGAATATCATGATGGATGCCGTGAAAGCAGGCGGGGACCGCCAGGAGCTGCATGAGAGAATCCGTGAGCTGTCCATGGAGGCAGGCAGGAACGTAAAGGTGGAAGGAAAAGAGAACAACCTTCTGGAGCTTATTGCCGCTGATCCCGCATTTAACATGAGTCTGGAAGACCTGCAGAAGACCATGGAGCCGTCCCGCTACACAGGACGTGCTCAGGTACAGGTGGAGGCGTTCCTGAAAAATGTGGTACAGCCGGTACTGGATGAAAATAAAGAGATCCTGGGAATGACTGCAGAGATCAACGTATAATAAAAATACAGTTCGGAGGTTTTTACATGAAGGAGCAAAAGAGGGGGAATCCCATAGCGCTTTTGCCGATTGGGGTGTTTCTGATCATTTTTATCGGAGCGGGTATCCTGTTCCATGACTTTTATACCATGCCTGCCATTGTGGGATTTTTGATCGCGCTTACCGTGGCATTTTTTCAGAACCGGAAAGTAGGGTTTCAGGAAAAGGTGGCAATTATCTCAAAGGGCATCGGTGAGGAAAATATTGTAACCATGTGCCTGATCTTTCTGGCAGCCGGAGCCTTTTCCGGTTCCATAAAGGCGGCAGGCGGGGTGGAGAGCACGGTCAATCTGGGGCTTTCCATTATGCCGTCCTCCATTGCAGTGGTGGGGCTGTTTATCATCGGCTGTTTTATTTCTATTTCCATGGGAACCAGTGTGGGCACTATTACCGCTATGGCACCCATCGGCGTGGGAATTGCCGAGAAGACAGGCATTCCTCTCCCGATCTGCATGGGAGCCATTGTGTGCGGCGCCATGTTCGGTGACAACCTGTCCATGATTTCCGATACCACGATTGCGGCGGTGAGGACACAGGGGTGTGAGATGAAGGACAAATTCAGGGAGAACTTTTTTATTGTTCTGCCTGCAGCTATCATCACGGCTGTGATCTTCTTCGTGATCGCCAGGGGAAATGCAGGAGTCATTGATGATGACCTGAAGTTCCAGATCATCAAGGTGATTCCATACCTGGTGGTCCTGATCGGTGCGCTCATCGGCATCAATGTGTTCATTGTTCTTATAACCGGTACTGTACTGTCCCTCATTGTGGGAGTAGGCACAGGGGCGTTTGCTGTCAGTGAGATGTTCCAGAAGATGGGAGACGGTATCACCGGAATGTATGATATCACAGTGATCTCCATTATTGTTGCAGCCATTGTGGCCCTGGTGAAGGAACACGGAGGGATTGAGTATATTTTGAATGTGATCAAGAAGAAGATCAACGGGGAGCGCGGCGGAGAGTTCGGCATCTCCGTTCTGGCCCTGCTCGTGGACTGCTGTACAGCCAACAATACGGTGGCTATCGTTATGGCAGGCCCCATTGCAAAAGAGATCAGCGAGGAATTCCGGGTAAGCCCCAAAAGGAGCGCGTCCCTTTTGGATATCTTCGCATCCGTAGGTCAGGGAATGATTCCCTACGGTGCCCAGCTTCTGGCCGCGGCCAGTCTGTCCGGGCTTACGCCTATAGCGATCATGCCGTATCTGTTCTATCCTATTTTGATGGGGGTATCGGCAATTATATTTATAATTTTCCGCAGGAGAGAAGTGGCGGAATAAAAAATATGGATGAGGCAGCTGTATTCTTTTGGGAATATAGCTGCCTTTTTCTGTTATCTCCGAATATATCTTTGATTTCTGCTTCTTGGTTTTTCCGGTACAGTCATTTCGACCAGATTAAGTTCCATTGCCGGATTTAAGTAATTTTTACGAAAGGTTTCCTTTGATTTTAATCCCAGTTTCTTCATAAGGCAGGTTGCTGTATATGAAGTATCCATTTCCATTGCGGACAAAAGCTTCTTTACATATTCTGTCATCTGTTCTGTATCATCCGATATCTGTTTGGAGATATCATCAAGAACCATATCAATCTGTTTGAGCATAAATTCAATGAAGATATTGGAAGTCCCTTCTGAATGACATTGGGCAATTGCCTGATAGTAACCATCCTGAAATTTTTCAATCTGACTTTCAATCGGGATGTACTCAAAAATCGGTTTCCATTTGGAAAGAATCGCCGTATGCCACAGCCTTGCCATCCTGCCGTTTCCGTCTGAAAAAGGGTGAATGAATACAAATTCATAATGAAAGACTGAGGACAGGATAAGAGGGTGTACGGATGCCTGTTCTCGAGACATCCAGTCGAACAATTCTTCCATAAGCCCCGGTACCAATCTTGCCGGAGGTGCGATGAAAATACATTTATCCCCATTAAACACACCTTCTTCTCCTTTACGGAATACGCCGGACTCATCTACCGTATATTGGGTCATGACTCCATGCAGCTTTTTTAAGTCTTTCAAACTATATGGATTGATCTCAGGCAATTTTTCGTAAGCAGCGTAAGCGTTTTTTACTTCCTGAATTTCCTTTTGCTCACCCAGAACCATGTGCCCGGCAAGCACATCCCTGACCTGTCCAAGTGACAAGGAATTAGCCTCAATTTTCAGGGAAGAATGAATGGACTTGATTCTGTTGTTACGCCTTAGATAGGGGCGGGATTCCATCTTCTGCAGCATACTGATCCTGCCGAGTTTTTCCGATATGGATGAGACATATATCAGCATGGTATTATTAATGGTAAACGGCGGTTGATAACGGTTCATATATTTTCACCTCCAAATTAACTTGCTTATTAACTTGCTTATTATCTTAGCATGTTCCGGCACTGAAGTAAACAGAAAAGTGGATTTTCATATTGCAGCCCTTCCCCCAAACAATTTATAATATTTTTATCAGAACCTTTTTATCACCCCGGGTATCTAATAGATAACAAAAGAGATAAAACAGAAAAAGGAGGAGCCCATGCAGCAGCAGGAATTTATACAGGCCGTCAGGGACGCAGAAGCTACCCTGTACCATGTTGCAATGTCCATTTTAAGGAATGATGCGGACAGTGCGGATGCGGTACAGGAAGCGCTTTTGAAGGCTTTTGAAAAATTAGATACCCTGAAGGAAAAAAAATACTTTAAAACATGGCTGATACGCATTCTTATCCATGAGTGCTACCAAATGAAACGCAGAAGTAAACGTCTGGTTCCCTACGAGGAGTATGTGGAGAACGCACCGGGGAAGGAGGACAAGCTGTATACAGACCTCTATGCAGCCATAGATGATCTGCCGGAGGACCTCCGCATTGCGGTTACCTTATTTTATATAGAAGGTTTCTCCATTGCGGAGATCGCGGAGATGCTGGAGACCAGGGAAAATACAGTGAAAACACGGCTTTACAGGGGAAGAAATCAGCTTAGAAAAAGTCTTGGTGATAAGGAGGAAGCATTATGTTAGAACAGGGAAAATGGAAAGACGGGGCACCGGTACCTTCAAAGGAATTTCATGACAGATTTGAGGAGAGTTTGAAACTGATAGAGAAAAAAGCAGGGGAGAAGGCACCGGCAGGTGCCGAGATCATCCGAATGAACAGGAAGACAAAGCGCAGGGGCAGACATCTGAAGAAAGCAGTTGTGGGTTGTACAGCCGCCGCAGCCGCTATGGCAGTCTTTATCGGAGCCTGCTATCAGAATCCGGTATGGGCTTCCAATCTGCCGCTGATCGGGCACATATTTGAGCGCATGGAAGGACAGCTTTCTTTTGGGGAAGATTACAAGGATTATGCAGAACCACTGGATAAGGAAGCAGCACAAAACCGGGAAAGCGGCGGGCAGGACAGCGGCGATGAGGGAAATACCGGTGCGGGAGCCTTCCGTCAAACGGTTGGCGGCACTACAGTTACCATGTCTGAGAGTTATTGCAGCGGCTCGGCCCTGTACCTTTCCCTTATCATAGAATCAGAAGAGCCATTTCAGGATACCCGTCTGGATGGGAACGGACAGCCATCGATCAGTGTGAAAACGAAGGAAAATTACAGCTTCAATCCTCAGGAACAGAATGATCTTGTCTATCTGGAAGGCGAGTTTCTGGATAAAAATACCTACACAGGGGTTATGCGTATAGACCTGAACATGAAGAATACAGACGACAGCGGGCTGCAGGCAAAGCAGGCAGAGGCTGAGGCAAACGGGGAAGAATTTATAGTTGACGCGGAAGTACTGGATCAGTACAGCACCAAAATAGAGGTACCGGAACAGTTCACCCTGAATCTGGACATCAGCCAGATCATAGGGGATTTGGCTGATCCCGATACCTTCAGTACAGGGTACACGGCGGAGGAACTGGAAGCCATGTCCGATGAAGAGTGGAATCGGGTCATGACAGAAGCGGAAGACGAAGGCGGCTGGGACAGCTTCCCCAACAGCCATGAAAACTGGTGGATGGACGGCTCCTGGCAGTTTGAGCTTGATATCAACGCAGACTACTCCAGAACACAGACTGCCGAAGTGAATGAGATGAATGAGGATGGCGCAGGCATTGCATCTGTTGTCAAAACTCCATTTGAGATCACAGTCAATGAGTCATATGATGATAAAACGAAAAGAGCAGATTATTTCCCGGTGATCCTGGATGCCCAGGGCAAAGTTATGGATGTCACAGGGGGAAGTGTAAATACCGTATCCGTGAAAAACCATGACACATCTACCGTCTATGTTTATTTATGCGATTATGATGAATATATGGATGAGCTGAAGGGGTCCAGAAATGAGGATGGATTCAAGGCATTGATGGATGAAAGGGCAAAATTTGCCGCAGAAGTGCATTTTGACTAACAGTTTTTGATAAAAAACGGCAGAATGAGAATCGGAATTTTTATTCTGCCCGGATGCAGGAGCCGTTTTAAGCCGCCAAAACGCGGGGAAAACGGCTCCTTTCCCATGAAAATCCGCAATTTTTCGTCCGAATTTACAAATTAGAACTTTATTTCTTAAAAGAAATGTAGTATGATACATGGGTACAAAAAGTTCATTAGGAGGAATGAAAAATGGTAAAAGCAGTAGTAGGGGCTAACTGGGGAGATGAAGGTAAGGGCAAAATCACTGACATGCTCGCACAGGAATCCGATATCATCGTAAGATTCCAGGGCGGTGCCAATGCGGGCCACACAATTGTAAACAATTACGGAAAATTTGCGCTCCATACTCTTCCGTCCGGTGTGTTCTACGACCACACAACCAGTGTCATCGGAAACGGTGTTGCGCTTAATATCCCGGTACTGTTTAAAGAGATTCAGTCTATTGTGGACAAGGGTGTACCAGCACCGAAGATCAAAGTCTCTGACCGTGCGCAGATGGTAATGTCCTATCATATCAAATTTGATGAGTATGAAGAAGAGCGCCTGGCAGGAAAATCTTTTGGTTCCACCAAGTCTGGAATCGCACCGTTTTATTCTGATAAATATGCAAAGATCGGTTTCCAGGTCAGCGAGCTTTTCGATGATGACGCGGCACTGAGAGATAAAGTGGAGCGTGTATGCGAGACAAAGAATGTGACTTTGGAGCATTTATACCACAAACCGCTTCTGAACCCGGATGACATCATGAAAGAGCTGGCGGAATATAAAGAGATGATCGCTCCTTATGTGTGTGACGTTTCTCTGTATCTGTGGAACGCTCTGAAAGAAGGTAAGGAAGTGCTTCTGGAAGGACAGTTAGGTTCCCTGAAAGATCCGGATCACGGTATCTATCCCATGGTAACCTCTTCCTCCACACTGGCTGCCTACGGTGCAGTTGGTGCAGGGATTCCGCCATATGAGATCAAAAAGATCATCACAGTCTGCAAGGCATACTCCAGTGCAGTAGGCGCAGGCGCATTTGTATCTGAAATCTTCGGCGATGAGGCAGATGAATTGAGAAGACGCGGCGGAGACGGCGGAGAGTTCGGCGCTACCACAGGACGCCCGAGACGTATGGGATGGTTTGACTGTGTGGCATCTAAATACGGCTGCCGTATGCAGGGAACTACGGATGTAGCTTTCACGGTCCTGGATGTACTTGGATATCTGGAGGAGATTCCGGTGTGCGTGGCATACGATATTGACGGTGAGATTACAACAGAATTCCCCACAACCGGCAGGCTGGAAAAGGCAAAACCGGTTCTGGAGACGCTTCCGGGCTGGAACTGTGACATCCGCGGCATCAAAAACTACGATGACCTTCCCGTAAACTGCCGCAGATATATTGAATTTGTGGAAGAGAAGATCGGCTTCCCCATCACCATGGTTTCCAATGGTCCGAGCCGTGAGGATATTATCTACCGCAATAAATAAAACAATAAGACAACGCTCCATTGGTTTTATAATGGAGCGTTGTCTTATTTTGGGTGCACTTATTTTTACTGCACATCGTATTCTTCCAATAATTTTTGGATTGTCTCTTTCCGACCTTTAAAATGGACAGCATTAATTCCCTGGGAGCGGGCTTCCGCCACATTTTCCAGGACATCGTCAATAAATACAGCTTTTTCAGGTTTAATATGAAAATCTTTCAGCAGTTTCTGATAGAATTCAGGTTCCGGCTTCAGCATTTTTACCTGCCAGGACATGTAGCCGCCGTCCATCAGATCCAGAAAGGCCATTTCCTCCCTGCAGCGTTCATAGAGCGGCTGTGAAAAGTTGGACAGGTAATAAATTTTGTACCCTCTTTTTTTCAGATATTTCAGCCAGTCAACTGTGTAAGAGTAGGTATGTATGACACCGCTCATTTTGGCAAATGTCTCGCGTATTTCTTTTTCGTATTCCGGGTCATTATCAATAAAGGCCTGGAGAATTTCCTCTTCATTCCGCACACCACGGTCAGCATCCACCCAGTCAGGGCTGTCAAACACAGCATCGCCCACAGCCTGAATTGTTTCCCCACTGTACTTCATGCTTTTTAAAAATGATTTCCAGTCATAACGGACCAGCACATTTCCAAGGTCAAAGATAAAGGTATCCACAGAGGAATTGGCATCTATCCTGGGAATACCGTTTTTCTGCCTTGTGTAGCGGTATACGAGCAGGCAGGCATACAAAAACACGGGAACAAGTACCGTGCAGTAGATTGCGGCCAGCAGCATATTACCGGCATTTGGGCTGTGCGAAAGAGAAAAAATAAAAGCCAGGACGTACATGCCAAGCAGCAGTACGGCTCCAACCAGTGCAGCAATTTGTTTCAGCTTCTTCACTTCTTATTCTCCCTCCCATAGAATATCTTTAATTATAATGAGTTTTGAGGTATCCGTCAATGTGCATAAATGCCCGAAATCAAAGAGAAAATCGACAATTTGTCCAATTTTCAGGCTACACTTACCGAGAAATGGAGAATGATTTGCACATATTTTCCAAAATTTTCAAAGGAATTATGGAAGTTCAAACAGTTGGTGATACGGTGGACGGCAGGAAACTATATCACGTGCGTATGGGGGATGAAAACGCGGCTGACAAGGTTCTGATCTTTGCGGGAATCCATGGAAGAGAATATATGACCACTCAGCTTGTCATGGAACAGCTGGGGGAATTTGTGGAGAATCTGCTTCATGAGGACAGAACTTACAAGGGATACTCTTACAGCGAGCTGCTGAGAGACCGAGCTCTGCATATTATCCCCATGGCGAATCCGGACGGTGTGACAGTGAGCCAGTTCGGAGCCGAGGGTATGCGGTCTCCCGGAATCCGGGAACAGGTGTGGGAGATTGCGGACGAGGACGGCGCCAGAATGCCCTGGAAATCTTATTTCCGCCGCTGGAAGTCCAATGCGGAGGGCGTGGATGTGAACCGGAACTTTGATGCCCTGTGGGAAGAGTATGTGGATGGGATCGGCAGGCCTTCCAGAGAAAAATACAAGGGAACTGCGCCGGAGAGCACCAAAGAGGCGCAGGCACTGGTAAATCTTACAAAAAAGGAACTGTTCTGCCGCACAGTCAGCTATCACTCCTCCGGCGGTGTCATATACTGGGCATTTGGACAGCAGGGAGAGCTGGCATCAAGGACCCAGACCTTTGCAAAACGCATTGCCGCTGTCACAGGCTATGAACCGGACGGCAATTATGAAGAACTGGACCCGGCGGGATACAAGGACTGGGCGCTGCTTAAGATGGGGATTCCCAGTCTAACTATAGAGATCGGCAGAGCGGATTCTCCCCTGCCGCAGTCTGCCTACCGGAGAATCCTCCGGGAAAACAGAGGCGTGTGGGAAGAAATCCTGCTGGATATCATAGAAGAGAAAAAAGATTAAAAGAAACCATTGACAAATACGGACTATTGTAATAGTCTATATGTAGACGATTGCAATAGTCCAAAGGAGTTATGCTTATGAAATTATTTGAATCAGAACAGAAAGTAATGGAAGTCCTGTGGGAAGAAGGTGAGATACCGGCAAAAAGAGTCGTTGAAGTGCTGAGTGAGAGAGTCGGCTGGAACAAGAATACAACTTACACAGTTATCAAGAAATGTATAGAAAAAGGAGCCGTTCAGCGGTCAGAGCCGGGATTTCGGTGCAGGCCCCTGATCGACAGGCATGAATTTGAATCCTATGAAGTGAACGAATTGATCTCCAGGACCTTTAAAGGTTCCAAGAAAAATTTTATCTCAGCGTTCTTCGCGGAGCAGGATTTGACGAAGGAAGACCTGGAGGAGATTGAATCGCTGATTCAAAGGAAGCGGAGGTAGCATGGTATTTATAAAGATCAATGTGGTTCTTGCGGTAATGTGCCTTGTCTTCAGCATTTTCCGTCTGGCTTCAAAAAAGTTCGGAAGCAGCGATAAGTACAGGATGGACCGGATCTTCATCTGCATCGGTATCCTGGCACTGCCTTTGATGCTTGCAGTGGAGAGATATCCGGTGCGTGCTGTTTCAACACAGACCATGGGAATCGTTTCCAGGATGTCTCCGCAGAAAGTGGCAGAGAGTTATCACTTTGTAAAGTGGGGAATGGCGGCCGCATTCGCTGTGGGCTGTGCGATATTTTTTATACTGTTTATCCGCTACTGCCGTGAGAGCAGTATTTTAAGAGAGGCTGTTCCGGTGCCGGGAGAGGCCGCACGGGAGCTGAGTTTTGAAGAACTGGGCCTGGACAGAAGAAGGATTCTGCTGAGTGACCGCATAAGTGCGCCGGTGACCTGGGGATTTTTCATGCCCAAAATACTGATTCCCTCTTATCTGAAGGATGAGGAGGAGGAAAAATATACACAGATTGTTTTGCATGAATTCATCCATGCCAAGAGAAGGGACAACCTGTGGAAATTCCTGGCGCTTTTTCTTTTATGTGCCTATTGGCAGCATCCGTATCTGTGGTTTTTTTATTTTACGTTTCTTAGAGAAGTGGAATTATCCTGTGACGAGGAGGTGCTTCGGCGCATAGGAGAGGACGGAAGGGCAGCCTATGCAGGCACACTTGTGGCTTTTGCGGGCCTGTACTGCCGTCTCAGCCGGATGACATCCCAGTTGTCAGCAGGAAGTCTGAAGAGGAGAGTGATCGCTATAATGAATTATAAAAAATCAAACAAAAGAACAGGAATCGCCGGGAAGATATTCATGGGGAGTATTGTATTTTCCTTTGCGCTGCTGCTGGGATTTTCAAACCAGATTTTTGCGGGAATGCGTGACGGTGAAACCATTGTAAAAAGCAGTGAAGAGTCAAAAGAGAGTAGGGAAAAGCCGCAGTTGAATGTGATAGAAGAGGCCAGAGAAATTGAAGAGAATAAGGCCCAATCGAATGCGGAAGAAACACAGGAAATTCCCGAAAATGGTGCAGTGGAAGAGATAACAGAAATTCCGGAAGAAAATGCTTATGGAGAAGCACAGGAAATTCCGGAAGTAAGTGCTTATGGGGAAGCGGAAGATATAATTTTAAGAGAAACAACGGAAGCAGAAGCGTCAGTGAACGGAGAAACACAGAATATGAATGAAAATAACCTTGCAGAGGCAGAGGACTATTCTTCAGGCACAGAGGTACCAAGTGAAGCTGTTGATCAATCACTGCTTCAGGAAGAAAATGCGAGTGTGAGATAAAAGAGGCTGCGGGACCGTTTCATTCGTATGAAAGATGATATAGATAAGGGTTTTCAGGAATATTCCTGAGAACCCTTTTTTTACTCCTGTACCGGTACGCTTTCCGGCTGTCTGTCGGGAGTTTCCCGGCACAGGCGTATGAATTCCCTGACATAGGGCAGAGTGGTTCTGTCTGGCAGTTTTACGGGAAAGCATATATAAAAAAGACAGTTGCAGACATTACAGAAAGTGGTATAATTCAAGTTGTACAATTCTTCCGGCCTTTAAAAAAGGATGGAAGAATCCTTGAATAAAACAGCAGCGCAGGTGCTGCAGCCGATCCGGTTTTATAATAAAAACCCGGAAGGCAATGGAAAGAAATCGGGAGAAATGGGGCGTAAAAGATGAAGATTAGAAAGCATTTTATACTGACCGGTATGGTACAGGGGGTGGGGCTCAGATACCGGGCACAGCATTTGGCGAGGCTGCTGCAGCTGACAGGCTGGGTGAAGAACACCTGGGACGGATGCGTGGAGCTTGAGCTTCAGGGCGGAGAGGAAGAGATATCCAATTTTCTGGACCGCCTGTCCATGGGGAATTTTATAAGGATTGAGGGCGTTGAAGCAAAAGAGGTCCCTGTGGTAGAGGAGAATAGTTTTCAAGTTAAGGGGTAAAACCGGATATTTTCTAAGTGCCTGCAGTAAAATGTTGACAACAGGAAGAAATTGGTCTAAGATATAGAAAAAATAAAAGTTGGAAAAAAGGTTCTCAAAGGCGAAAACCCACCTTTGGGGACCTTTTTGCATGGAGGATGAAGTATGATAAAAACAGAGACAGTAGAAAATATGTGTGGTGGTAAGGGCCATGTGATTATCAAGCACATTTTAGGGGAAAAAGAACTGAATGGAAAATGCGGACTGTACGCGGAAGTGATCATTGAGCCGGGATGTTCACTCGGATACCATGAGCATCACAAGGAGAGTGAGACATATTATATCCTGTCCGGCCAGGGCGATTATGATGACAACGGTGTGGTCCGTCCTGTCAAAGCCGGGGACGTTACGTTTACACCGGATGCTCATGGGCATGGATTGGTGAATACAGGGGATGTGGATCTGGTGTTTATGGCGCTGATTATTTTGGATTGATAAATAACCGCAAGGCAGTATATGCAGATGTTGTGTAATTCGTTGATTTTTATATACTGCCTATATCCTGGTAATCGGGCAGGGCGGCGGCAGAAGCTGTTATATGATTTCAGCAGATTAAGCTCCGGCACCGCCCTTGTTAGAAAAGATTTGTTATAGGTCAATTCAAGTGTTTTACCATTTTTAAATTTGTAAAGTATCTGCATATTTGAATGGAATCACATCTCTGGGAGCAGTTTCAATATATGCCTTTTCCCTGTGCATAAAAGAAATAATTTCTTTTTTTGTCATCTTGCCAAGTTTACAAATAACTGCATCAAGAATATTTTTATCTGCATCCGAAAGAGATGGGAAAGCAACGGCTCCTTTTAAAGAGAAATGATATGCATTCGTCTCTCCCATATCCACTTCCTCACATGGAACATCCTTCAAATCAATAATCGAGTTATGCCCTACCGGTACGGCTCCCATTGGCAGAGCCTGATAAATCAAACCTGTTATTGCAAAACCCCTATTCTTATAAGAGAGAGCATCTGCATACCACATCAGCTTCATAAGCTTAACTTTATAAAGATCGGTTATCTGCGCAGATGCTGCGAAATAGCGGATAACATCAACAACTTTATCTAGAGAAAGTTCTGTATTCCCGTGAAATATCTGATTTCCCTGAAATCCAGCATAAATTGCCTCAATGGCCTTACGCATATAAGAATCCTGAGCTTTCTCATATAAAGCAGTAGCTGTATCAAAATATTTCTGATAAGATTCGGCTGACAGATTACTTTTTGCATTATTTAATAATGATAAGAACCATTCCGGATCCTGATCAATTTTCTTTAATATCGTGTCGTGTGCCTTGTCCTGCACTTGATGACTCTCATACCTTGTAATGGTCTTGCCGCCCCAGCCAAGAAGAGTGCAAAAATCGCTTTGACTGATTCCATACTTTGCACGGATACCGCTGATTTCGGCGGATGTCAAAAGTCCTTCTGCTCTCCTGTAGGCATCCTTAAGGCGCATATCATTTTCCTGCATCTGCTGCCCATCCATATAAAGTTCATCTGCCGCATCACAATACAAATAAGAAGCGTCATAATCAACTTTTAAATTCTTAAAAGTAGCCCTGTCTTTCACAAGAACTGTCTTCACTTCATGTTCTTCCATGCAGCATGTGCACAAACGTTTTTCCTTTTTAATAATCTTCATATCCATGGAAACACCTCCTCTATTTCTTCCTATATGGAAACATCTCCGGTGTAAATGCCTTTTCCGCAAAATGGAAAGACATTACAAATGTTGCGGGGGTGCCATATGTTCCAAGAAGTTCTACCCTTATTTTAATATATACGTCATCTTTACTATTGTAAACCTTACCAAACTCACGCATTTCACTTCTTTTGGGAAAACGAATGTCTTTGACTGTCTGCATATAGTCTTCCACACTTAATGCTAATAACTCCCTCCTTAGCGCGTCTACCGGATTTTCATCCGGGAACAGGGTATTTACAGTATATTGATTTGTATACTTTTCTTCTCTATTATCATCTACACGTCTTTTGGCCTGAAACTGTATTTCGGCTCCATTGTTAAGTGCAAATTTTAAATTCTGTATGTAAGCCTTTATCTCTAATTCACTTTCAATCCGTATCTTTGTTCCATGTGTCAAATTTTTATCCTTCGATAAGGTATCAATTGATACTTATATCTTATGACAGATGTTCCATTTTGTCAATAGATGCTGTGAAATTTTGAATTTGCGGGGATTTCGCCCGCTTGTTCTTACGGTATCAGACTAATGTTACCCGAAAATAAATGACTTTGTTATAGGCTTATGATAGAATAGGACTAACAAATACACAGGAAAACAGATAGTATGTCTCCTACGATTCCCCTATCTGGCAACACACAAAGACGAACCAGAATCAGAATATCAAGAGGTGATATCTATGAAAAATATATTAGTAATCCAGGGCGGCGGGCGTCCGAACGGAAATACCAGCCAACTGGCAGATGCCTTCCTAAAAGGAGCTTTAGAAGCAGGCCATAAAACAGAAAAAATATCCTTGAACAAGTTCGAGGTAAAAGGCTGTATCGGCTGCAATGCATGCCGCTACGGGAAACCCTGTATACAAAAGGATGATTTCAACAAAATAGTCCCCAAAATAAAAGAAGCGGATCTGCTTGTTTTCGCATCACCGCTTTTGTTCTGGACAATATCCTCTAAATTAAAGGCATTTATAGAAAGATTCTACTGCATAGCAGAGGAGGACCCGAATCCTCCCTATGGCCGATATGAAAGATATCCGGTAAAAGATGCTGCTTTACTGATGACATCGGCAGATAATTTTTTCTGGACATATGAGCAGGCTGTGTCATACTATAAGTTTGTCGTCATCAATTACATGGGTTTCAAGGACAAAGGCATGCTGCTTGCAGGCGGATGCGGAGATACAAACGGCAGGCCGCAGATTGACAAAACAGATCATCTGCAGAAGGCATACGATTTTGGAAAAAATATCTACAAGGAGTAATAGAAACGCCATTCCATTACAGTATCCGCTTACCCATAAAATTCCCATATCGTATAATCCCCGTATTTTTCCCTGCAGCTCTCCCGCAGCGTATGCAGAAGCAGCATACCATGTAATTGTGTAAAGATATTCTGTGTATTGGAAGCAGCCTGCCTGTCCGCGCGGGCAGGTCCCGGCCGTTTCTGGCGCAGTTCGGAGGCGGGGCAGCCGTAATATTTCTGGCAGAGCTGATTTAAATATCTGACATCAGAAAAACCGCTCTCAATACTCACGGTGAGCACCTTTTTATCTGTATTCTGCAGAAGACGGCAGGCGTATTCAAAACGTTTCAGATTCAGATATTCCTGAAAGGACAGGTTTAATTCATCGCGGAACAGATGTGACAGATAGGTCAGCGACAGATTTTCGTGCTCTGCAATGTCCTTAAGCAGCAGTTTCTGCCGGAAATTTTTTTCTATATAGTCTGTAATGCGGCTCATGCGTTCCTGCCTGTGCCTGCGGGCCGTCATCTCCGCGTCTGTATATATTTTCTCGGGAACATAGGTGTGAAGGCTGTACAGAATCATATTCAGCAGACTCATGCATTTATATTCATAATTGGCAAACTGCCCGAAATAATTGTAGGCCAGCTCAATAAGCAAACCTTTCATAATTTCGTAGCGTGTCTCATGTCGGGAGAAGAAGGGGCGCACACAGTTCTCCAGAAAACATGTATTTTCATCGTGCTGAAAATAGGATGTGACAAGCTGCCGGGACATCTGAATGGCGAGGATCAGGGCGCTGCCATCCAGTCCGCGTATCTCATGGAGGTCCATGGGGTTCAGCAGATACATGTCACCGCTGTGAAGCAGGTTTGTATTTCCGTTTACTGTAAATTCCACATTTCCGTCGAGAACAAGCCCGATTTCCATCTCCCTGTGTGCGTGCGGCGCACGGGAAAAAAGGCGTACCAGTATAGCACTGAACGCGTGGATCTGCGGGTGTGCGATCAATTCAAATTCTTTATCCATTTCCGTCACTGCCTTCTCATAATTTCTTATTTTCTATTCTAATGTCATTTCAGAAAAGAGGCAAGAACTGTCTCAGGATATTCACGAAAACAACAAACTAATCGTTAATAAACAGCAAATAAATCGAGCCTGTGGAACGGATAATTAGCTGAACTTCCCATAAAATAAGCCTTGCAGCCAAGAAATCAACCAGCGCAGGATAATCGCCGTATTTTCACAAACATGGAAATGCCCCGCAGAGAAAAAACGATTAAACTGAAGATAGTTTATAAAGAAATTTTCTGCGCAGAAAATGCAGACTTTTCGTTTTACGGCGAGAGCAAAAGTAAACGTGACAGTTCAGAAAAAGGGTGATCGTATGGGTAAAAAAGTAATTGTAGCAGGACATGCCTGTCTGGATATTACCCCTCTCTTTCCTCAGAATCAGCAGGCAGCGAAATTAGGAAATATCCTGTCGCCGGGAAAGCTGATACAGATGGAGGGTGTTGATATCCATGCAGGAGGTGCGGTATCCAACACGGGTATGGCAATGAAAATGCTGGGGGCAGACGTATGTCTCATGGCAAAGACAGGCAGCGATGAATTCGGAAAGATCATTTCCGATATTTATGCTGCACAGGGCGCAGATTCCGGAATCATTGTGCAGGAAGGGCAGAATACCTCCTATTCGGTGGTCCTTGCACTTCCGGGTATAGACAGGATATTTCTTCATGATCCGGGGTGCAACCACACTTTTTCCTTTGAGGATCTGCCGAAGGAAAAGCTTTTGGGGACAGACCTGTTCCACTTCGGCTATCCCCCGCTGATGAAGAAAATGTATGAAGACACCGGAAGCGAACTGGTGCGGATGATGAAATATATGAAAGCCCAGGGGACGGCAACTTCCCTTGATCTGGCTTTTGTGGACGGGGAGTCAGACGCGGGAAGGGCGGACTGGAAGGAGATTCTAAGCCGGGTGCTGCCGTATGTAGACTTTTTTGTGCCCAGTATCGAAGAACTCTGCTTTATGCTGGACCGGGACAGATATGAGGCTTGGAAGACAAAAGCAGGGGATGAAGACATTTCTTTCTCCCTGGATGTTCAGAGAGATATCAGGCCTCTGGCAGATAAGTGCATGGAATTAGGGGCAAAGGTCCTTCTGCTGAAATGCGGAGCTCCCGGCCTGTATTACAGGACCACAGAAGTAAAACGTCTGGAAGGACTGGAGACAGCCCTTGGGATCTCTGCAGAGGACTGGTCGGACAGAGAGGGATTTGAGGCCAGCTATCAGCCAGAGAGGGTGCTGTCAGGTACAGGTGCGGGCGACACCACCATTGCGGCATTTTTGACAGCTATGCTTGAGGGGTATCCTTTTGAAATGTGTATCCATCTGGCAGCGGCAGAAGGGGCCTCCTGTGTGGAGGCTTATGACGCACTGGGCGGAATCCGGCCGCTTAAGGAACTGGCGTCCAGGATTGAAAAGGGATGGAAAAAACAGAATTTCAGAAGATAAGGAGCATGGAAAATGTTAGCAAATTTAAATGAGGTATTACTTCCGGCCAGGCAGAATGGCTATGGGGTGGGACTGTTCAATACAGTGAATCTGGAACTGGCAAGAGGTGTGCTGAGGGCTGCGGAGGAACTCAGGTCCCCGGTTATCATCGGCACAGCGGAGATTCTGCTTCCCAGCGGGCCGCTGGAGGATCTGGCACCACTGATCGTTTCCATGGCAGATAGAGCATCAGTCCCTGTGGTGATCCATTATGACCACGGACTTACATTTGAGAAATGCATGGAGGCGCTGAAGCTGGGATTCACTTCGGTTATGTATGACTGCTCCACGGACAGCTATGAAGAAAATGTGAGAAAGGTTGCGGAGCTTGCAAAGATTGCCCACTGCTTCGGTGCAACTGTGGAGGCTGAACTGGGACATGTGGGGGATAACCAGGAGGCAGGAGGCCGGGAGGCGGAAATGCCGGAAGCATACTATACAGACCCGGCCCAGGCAAAGGATTTTATAGAGAAAACACAGGCGGATGCCCTTGCCATAGCCGTTGGGACGGCCCATGGAGCTTACAAATTCAAACCAAAGCTGGATTTTGAAAGAATCCGGACAATTGCGGATATGGTGCATGTCCCTCTGGTGCTCCACGGAGGTTCCGGGCTGTCGGAGGAGGACTTTAAAAAATCAATTGGCTGCGGGATCAGCAAAGTAAATATCTTCACGGATATCAATATTGCGGCGGCAAAAGCGGCAGAGCAGGCATGGAAAGAGGGAAAAACCTGCCTGACAGACATCATTCCCTATCAGGTGGAAGCCGTGGCAGCGGCGGCAAAGGTGAAGATGAAGATTTTCGGGTCGGAAAACAGAAGCCGGGAAGTCTGATTCTTACTTGTATTTGCTTTGGAGGCATAGTATATTTACCTTAACACATATAGAAGCGTAAAGGATGACCACTATGCCAAAATTGATGCAAACATACTTTGTAGATGTAAACTACAGCCAGAATCACGCCCATATGCTGCACAAGCATCCCGATGTACTGGAAATTCTGTACATTGACAGCGGGGAAGGGCGGTATATTGTGGGAAAAAGGGAATATGCGGTATCTGCCGGGGATGTAGTGATCTGCAATGCCGGCATGATACACGGGGAGGCCCCTTTTCAAAAACATGAGATCCAGACATACTGCTGTGCGCTTTCGCAGGTGATGATTCCCGGACTTCCGGAAAATTGTCTGATGGATTCCAGATATAAACCGGTACTTGCTATGGGGAACGCTGCAGGGCATATGGGATGTCTCATGCGTACCATGCATGAGCTGTTCACAGAAAATATGTATAAAAAAGACGTTTGTCAGCATCTGGCCCAGGCGGTGTACCTTCTTGTAAAGGAACGCCTGGAGCAGTACAAGGACAGCGGCAGGGAGGTGGAGGACCAGAAAAAGGAATTTTTGGTGCGGCAGATCACAGACTATATTGACAGACATTACACAGAACCGCTGACTTTGAAAGAACTCAGTGACAGATTTTACATCAGCCCCTCCAGCATTTCGCATATATATAAGAGAGAGACAGGAGTGTCACCCATGCAGTACGTGATACACCGCAGGATCGGGGAGGCGCAGACGTTGCTGATGGATACCCACATTCCCATCCATATGATAGAGGAACGGCTTGGGTTTGGCAGCAGCTGTCATTTCAGCGCTATGTTCAAAAAATATGTGGGAATCTCCCCAAAAGAGTTTCGCAGCCATTTTAAATGAAAGCAGTTTATAATAACAGGACATCCATTGTCCGTGTCAGAATCATTTTCATGAATCATGATTCCGGTGCGGGCAATGGATGTCTTTTTTTTAACATATTTGCAAGATTTTATAACAAAATCTCATAGAGGGCGAAAAAAGGCAGGAAATACAGCAAGAAAATAATAACGGATTTTAGCCGGATTTGATATGATTAATATAGTTAAAGTTCATGAACGGGCAACGCAAATATAGCAAAAACAGGGAAATACTGGTCATAATAGACATGGAGGTGATGAAAAAAGAGCTATAATACGGCAAAGTAGCAGAAAGCTTATGACACAGATATCAGAACCTGAAGATAGGTTGGAACAGAAAAAAACAGAAGGCAATTTTATATAATTTTCGGTGAAAAAATGAAAAACAGGAGAGGTGATTATGAACAGAGAAATAACAGGAGAAAGACAGACAGCCGCAGTGAGCGGAGTTGTCAAACTAAATTGGGGAAACAGGATAGCATACGGATGCGGAGATACAGCATGTAATATCGTCTGCGGCATGATCAATGCTCTGCTGACTTTGTTTTACACAGATTATGCGGGAATCCCCATAGCGACAGTGGGGTTGGTCATGCTGATATCAAGAGTATTTGACGGCTCCTCAGACATTATCATGGGAGTCATTGTAGGGAAAACAAAATCAAAATGGGGGAAATCAAGGCCGTGGCTTTTGTGGATGGCGGTTCCCTATGTGCTCTGTGCCATAGCTATGTTTACGGTCCCCCAGACGAACGAGACGATACAGTTCTGGTACATTTTTGTCACATATAATCTGTGCACCACGGTGTGCTACACAGCCATTAATGTGCCATACGGAACACTGTCCACCATGATGACAAGGTCATCTCACGAGAGGGACCTGCTTTCCATTGTGCGTATGTCCATGGCTCCGGTGGGAAGGCTCATTGCAGTAACTTTCACCATGCCGGTGGTGAAATTATTCGGAGATACACAGGCAGCCTGGGTGAAAGCCATGATGCTGTGGTGTGTGATCGCGTTTGTCATGCTGCTTATCTGTTTTGCAAATTGTAAAGAACACGTACATATTGAAGTAAAGAAAGAAACACCGAAGGCATCCTTCGGTAAAAATGTAAAGGCTCTTGTGGGAAATATTTATTTCTGGGCAACGCTGATCCTCTGGACTATCACCTGTGTGCACCAGACACTTGTGGGAGCTGTACTGCCTTATTACTGCAAATATATTTTCGGAAATGACAGTTGGATGTACAGCACACTGTACATGGCAGAGGCCGTCACACTGATCGCAGGGGCACTGATCTGCCCTGTACTTCTGAAGAAATTCAACAAAAGGGATCTGTCCCTGGCCGGATGCGTTCTGGCAGTGGCGGCACAGATGGTATTCTTTATGAACCCTCACAGTTTTGGCCTGGCAATGGGAACTACCATTGTAAGAGCGCTGGGGGAGGCACCCCTTACTGCGGTTGTCTTCGGCATGATGGGAGATGTCATTGAGTATGGACAGTGGAAGAGCCATATCCGCCAGGAAAGCCTTGTCTTTGGCGGCGGATCTCTGGGATTCAAACTGGGAGTAGGCCTGACAAGCGCTATCATCAGCGGCTTATTAAATGCCAGCGGCTACATCAGTTCCTCCACAGGCGGCGCTGTGCAGCCGGAAACGGCAAAGGCCATGATCATGAGTATTTACAAATACGGAACCACATTTATCTGGGTCATTGCAGTGGTTGTCCTTATTTTCTATAAACTGGATAAGATTTATCCCCGAATCATGAAGGAACTGGCAGAGCGGGAGCAGCGGGGAGAAATGTAACAAATTCAATCAATTAAAGATAAAGGAGAATAAAAAAATGGAAGAATTGAGAATTGGATTAGTAGGAACAGGTGCGATCGGACGCTCACACATTGAGCGGATCAACACCAGACTCCAGGGAGCGAAGGTTGTGGCATGTGCAGATGTGAATATGGACTTCTGCAGATCTGTAGCTGAGAAATACGGCATTCAGGCATATGACAGCGGAGAGGAAATGAGCGCATCTGATGCAGTGGACGCGGTGATCGTCACCACGCTTGACCCCTTCCATGAGCAGTATGTGACGGCGGCCATCAAAGCAGGTAAATACGTGTTCTGTGAAAAGCCGCTGGCACCGGAGGCGGATGCCTGCAGACGTATTGTGGAAGCGGAGATGGCAGGTAAAAAACAATTAGTGCAGGTTGGTTTCATGCGCCGCTATGACCCGGGATACCGCCAGTTAAAAGCGCTGATCGACTCCGGAAAATACGGTCTGCCTCTGATGCTGCACTGTGCACACAGGAACTACGACGCACCGGGATTCACCACATCCATGCCGGTGGAGAACTCCATGATCCATGAGATAGACGTGCTTCGCTGGCTGCTGGGAGAGGATTATAAAACAGCAGAGGTAGTATTTCCAAAGACAACCCGCAATGCGGAGGGAGAACTGCGCGACCCGCAGATCATGTATCTGACCACGGAATCAGGGGTTCGCATTGACGTGGAATCTTTTGTAAACTGCCGGTACGGATATGATATCAAGTGTGAGGTTGTCTGCGAGGAGGGGTCCCTGAACCTGCCTGAGCCGGCCAACACTATGGTAAGAAGCAATGATTCCCGCATCACACCTATCTGTCATGACTGGTCAGAGCGTTTTATCGACGCGTACAATATTGAATTCCAGGAATGGATCAATGCATGCCGGGAAGGAAGAGTTGACGGTCCCAGCGCCTGGGATGGTTATGTGGGACAGGTGACAGCGAAGGCAGCTTCCAAAGCCCGCGACACACAGACCGTGGTGAACATTGAATACGACGAAATGCCGGAATTTTATAAAAAGTAATCTAAGACGGAGGAAATGAACATGAAACTTTCTATTTGTACAGATGTATTTGCAGAACTGAGTTACACGGAAATGTTGGATAAGGTAAAATCCCTGGGGATTGATGCGGTGGAAATGACAGCCGGAGGGTGGGGAGCCAGGACACACTGTCCCACAAAAGAACTGCTGGAGGATGACAATAAACTTGCTGCCTATAAAGCGGAATTGGAAAAACGCGGAATGGAGATTGCAGCGCTGAACACCTCCTGCAACCAGCTCTGGCCCTGTGAACTGGGAAGGGAATATTCTGATTCCATGTATGACTGTGTTGTGCTTGCCAGTAAACTGGGCGTAAAGAAAATTGTCTGCATGTCAGGACTTCCTGCAGGCAGCGAACACGATACCACACCGAACTGGATCACCTCCAGCGTCACAATGACAGCTTATATGCAGCCCACGGTGGAGTACCAGTGGAAAACAACCATTGCCTGGTGGAAGGAATTTACCGTACATTGTAAAAAATACGGTATCGAGCAGGTAGCCATAGAGGAATTCCCCTGTCAGATGGTGTACAATCCAGAAACACTCTGGACACTGAGAAATGCAGTGGATCCTATTATCGGAATCAACCTGGACCCATCCCATCTGATCGCCCTGGGGGCAGACCCCATTGCCTCTGCCAGGGCACTGAAGGGGGCAATCTACCATCTGCACGGCAAGGATGCCAGAATTGAGAGAGGACTTGCCGAGATCAACGGACTGCCTGAGTGGAAAGCTGTCACAGAGGTGGCAGACCGTACCTGGAATTATGTGGCAGTGGGATGCGGAAAAGATCTGCAGTGGTGGAAGGAATTCTTCTCTGTATGCCGCATGATGGGATATGACGGATACGTTTCCCTGGAAATGGAAGACCTGACTATGAGCACCGAGGCAGGCGTTCTCACATCCATTGATGCATTGAAACAGACCATCAGTCTGTAAAACACAGAGGATGGGCAGGTAGAAAACAGAATCAGGTTCTTGTGGTTTGCCTGAGAAGAAAAGATTGAGAGAAAAACATTTGACGGATAAGAGAATTTGACGTAAAATAAAAATTGGGTGGACACCTACCGCAAACTAAGGTCATTAGTTTGCGGTTTTTTTATTTGAAAAAGCCTGATATTTACAGTGAAGGTCTGCATATACCGCCTGTTATATACAGTATATTGCCGGCCTTTGGTACGGTACATGATAGTGTTCAGGAATCAGAGAGGAGGAGACAAGTATGTGGAATTACATCTGGCCGATTCTTTTGGTGATCGGCTCCAACACGGTCTATAACATCTGCGCCAAATCAACACCTGCAGAGGCAAATTCATTTGTATCACTTTCTATCACATATCTGGTAGGTGCGCTTTTGTCCATAGGCATGTTTTTTCTGACGTCAGCCGGAAAGGATTATTTTGTTGAGTTAAAAAAACTGAACTGGGCATCTGTTGTCCTGGGGGCATCTGTCGTTGCGCTGGAATTTGGATATATTGCAATATACAGGGCCGGATGGAAAGTCAGCGTCGGTTCTTTGGTCGCCAATATCGGCCTCGCAGTGATTTTGATATTGGTTGGTGTGATTTTTTACAAAGAACTGATAAGTATAAAACAAATCTGCGGAATCATGCTGTGTCTGGGCGGCCTGCTGCTGCTCAATACATAAACGTGCATGCCTTGCAAAAAGGCGTGCACGTGCCGCCTTGCTGTATATTTGGCCTCAATTCGATGAGCACAGCCCGCTGCTCTTCCTGTATTCGGAAGCAAATCTCCTGAAAACTATTATTGTTAAAATTATACAAAAATGAAATGTGATATTAAGTAAAAATGTCAATGGACACAAAAGAAATAAAGTTGTATTATTAACTCATCAAAGAGAGCACGAGCTCGCAAGCGAGCAAAACAAGAGATAATGAGCAATATAACAAAAGAAAATTTACCTGCGGTGAAAGCCGCACTCTTTTTTACAAAAGTACGAGCACGAGCTCTTAACAACAAAAAACAATGTTCTCAGGAATGAAGAAAAGGAGATAAGATTATGGCTGGTAAAGATTTAAGAATTGGTGTTGTAGGAACAGGAGCAATCGGAAGAACACACATTGAGAGAATTAACAACAAACTGCAGGGCGCAAAAGTAGTTGCGTGTGCAGATGTAAATGTGGATTTTGGAAAATCCGTAGCTGAAAAGTATGACTGCAAATTCTATGCAGACGGAGAAGAGATGATTGCATCGGACGATATTGATGCAGTGATCGTCACCACCATTGACCCATATCATGAGCAGTATGTAATGGCAGCGATCAAAGCAGGAAAATATGTATTCTGTGAAAAACCTCTGGCACCTGAGGCAGAAGCCTGCAAGAGAATCGTGGAGGCAGAGGTTGCAGGCGGAAAACAGCTTGTACAGGTCGGCTTCATGAGAAGATACGATACCGGATACCGTCAGTTAAAGGCAGCGATTGAGAACCGCACCTACGGAGAACCCCTGATGCTGCACTGCGCACATAGAAATCCGGCTGTGGATGAGAGTTATGACACACCTATGGCAGTAGAAAACTCCATGATCCATGAAATCGACGTTCTCCGCTGGCTGCTGAACGAAGATTACGCAACCGCAGAGGTGGTATTTGCCAAGAACACCCGCAGAACCCATGCAAACCTTATGGACCCGCAGATCATGATCCTGACAACAAAATCAGGTGTCCGCATCGATGTGGAGGCTTTTGTCAACACAGGTCACTGCTATGATATTAAATGTGAGGTTGTCTGCGAGGATGCCATCCTGAATCTGCCGGAGCCTTCCAATATTGAAGTATGTGCCAATGCCACAAGAGGCCATGCAATCCACAGTGACTGGTCCACCAGATTCGTGGATGCCTACAACACGGAAATCCAGGAATGGATCGATGCCACAAAGGAAGGAAGAGTAGACGGCCCTACAGCTTGGGACGGATATGTAGGACAGGTAACTGCAAAAGCAGCTTCCAAAGCACGTGATGAGAAAAAAGTAGTGGAAATAACCTTCGACGAAATGCCTGAATTCTATAAAAAATAAAAAGTCCGCCAGGGAGAATTTTGGAAGACAATTGCGGAAAAGAAATCTCATTTATTTTTACCTGGAAGAGAGCACGAACTCTTAAATCCATAGGAGGATACAGAATATGAAAATAGCATTTGATGTAGATGTACTGGCAAAGCAGATGGACATCAACCGCATGGTCCATCAGGTAGCTGACTGGGGATACAAATACATTGAGCAGTCCCCACACCCGAGGATCAATCCCTTTTACAAACACCCGTTATTCTCGAAAGAATGCGAGCAGGAATACAGACAGGCATTAAAAGAGACCGGTGTAGAAATTTCATCCTTTATTGTTGTATACCGCTGGTCAGGCCCTACTGAGGAGCAGAGACAGTTCGCGGTTGCCAACTGGAAACGTATGATTGAGATTGCAGTGGACATGGGCGTCCAGGTCATCAACACAGAGTTGTCGGGAGACCCTAATCAGCAGGAAATCTGTAATGGCATGTGGTTCAAGTCCATGGAGGAGCTTCTTCCTATCATAGAGAGAGAAGGCATCCGTGTGGAAATCCAGTCCCACCCTTATGATTTTTGTGAGCTGAATAACGAAACCTGTGATCTGGTAAAATCCTTCCGTTCCAAAAATCTTGGATATGTATATTCTTCCCCTCACGGCTTCTTCTATGACGAGGGCAAAGGGGATGTGCGTTCCATGTTGAGATACGCAGGCGACGAGCTGACTCATGTATTGTTCGCGGATACCTTTAACCAGACCCTGGACTGCCGCTATATTGCCAATCCCCCGTGGCTGAACGGACGTGGAAAAGCGGATGTGACCATTCATCAGCATCTGGCAATGGGTGAGGGAGACGTGGATTTTGACGGTATTTTTGAGACCCTTCGTGACATGGATTTTGCAAATAAACAGCTGCAGGAAAATGCCCCGAAAGTGGGCGGTGACAATATTGCCTGTGTTTCCATGTTTGGTTTCCCGGAGAAAATGGATAAACAGGCACCGGAAGCCAGAGAACGAATCGAAAGAGAACTTTTAGGCAGATAAAAATAGGAAAGAGAGAGGAAAAGATCATGAAATTATCACTTTGTACAGATGTTTTAGGCGATTTGTCTTTTACGGAGATGTTGGATAAGGTAAAATCATTAGGTATAGATGCAGTGGAAATGACAGCAGGAGGCTGGGGCGGCTGCAAACACGTTCCCACACAGGAGCTCCTGGCAGATGAGAACAAATTAAAATCCTATAAGGCTGAGATCGAGAAAAGGGGCATGGAAATCGCGGCTCTCAACTGCTCCGGAAATCCTCTGTGTCCGGGTGAGATGGGAGAACTTCACACTAAGACGATTTACGATACAGCAGTGCTGGCAGGAAAACTGGGTGTGAAGAAACTTGTCATGATGTCAGGACTCCCGGCAGGCGGACCTGAGGACAAAACTCCTAACTGGATCACGTCAACTGTTTCATGGCCGGATTATATGGTGGAAACCGTAAGATACCAGTGGGAGGATGTGGCAATCCCCTGGTGGAAAAAATTCGTGGCTCACTGCAAGGAAAACGGTGTGGAACAGATTGCCATTGAAGAGTTCCCCTGCCAGCTTGTCTATAACCCGGAGACTCTCTGGAAGCTGAGAAATGCAGTAGACCCCATGATCGGAATGAATCTGGACCCGTCCCACCTGATGGTTATGGGAGCAGATCCCATCGCAGCAGCAAGAGCTTTAAAAGGCGCACTGTATCACATTCACGGCAAAGATGCCCGCATTGAGAGAGGTCTGTGCGATGTGAACGGGCTTCCTGAATCAAAACCGGTAACAGACTGTGAGAACAGAACATGGAACTATGTGGCAGTGGGATGCGGAAAAGACCTGCAGTGGTGGAAAGAATTCTTCTCAGTATGTCACATGATGGGATATGATGGATATGTTTCTCTGGAAATGGAAGACCTGACTATGAGTGTGGAAGCAGGCCTGAACACCTCCATCGACGCCCTGAATCAGACAATAAGCAAATAAGGAAAGAGGTGCCCGGATGAATCTCAACGGATTTAACAAACTGGTACAGAAAGACAGGGTAACAGGATTTGAAAAATTTGCATATGGCTGCGGTGAAATCTCCACAAACATCGTATTTACCATAGCGACAAGTCTCCTCGTCATGTTCTATACAGACGTGGCCCATGTATCTGCAGCCGTAATCGGCATGATCATTGCTATTTCCCAGGTATTCAACGGAGTATCGGACATAGCAGCCGGATTTATTATAGACAGGACACGTTCCAAATACGGACGTGCCCGTGTGTGGATGCTGCGCATGTCCGTTCCATATGCCATCGCAGCAGTGCTTCTGATAACCGTGCCTCAAATCGGGGCAATGGCGCAGGCTATCTACATTTTTATTACATACAACCTGATGCTGACAGTTGTTTACACACTGTTCCAGCTGCCCTTTGCCACGACCATGACTTATATGACACGTGACCAGAATGAGAGGGCAAAAATCAATATTATCCGTATGGCAATGAGCCCCATCGGAAATATTCTTGTAACTCTTCTCTTCACAAGAATTCTGGACATGATGCCCGGCGGCGGCATGGATTCTCAGAAGAACTGGATCATCCTGACGGCAATCTATGCAGTCGGCGCTGCAGCCCTGATGCTGTTCTGCTTTGCAACAGTCCGTGAGAGAGTCGTGGTAAAAGATGAGATGGGCGGCGAACAGATTCCTCTGAAAAAGGCCCTGCCTGCTCTGTTTAAGAATAAATACTTCATTATGTTGTTCCTGTTCTTTGTATTCTTTGCCATGTACCAGACCTTTGCGGGAACCATGGCTACCTATTACTGCAAATGGATCGTGGGTGATACAAAGATTATCGGAAATGTAAACACAGCCTGTTTCGGTATCACCATAGTTGCAACTCTGCTTTTAGGCAAGGTTATGCACCTGACAAGCAAGAGAAACTGGTGTATCGTAGGCGCGCTCTTTATCATCGCCGGTTCTCTGGTTCTGCTGGTCAACCCTACCAGCATTGCGGTTGTAACCTTCGGCGGCCTGCTTAGGGGAATCGGAATGACGCCTATTCTGGGCATGATCTTTACCATGATCGCAGATGCCATAGAATACGGACAGTGGAAGACCGGGCTGCGCACAGCCGGTGCCATACAATCAGCAGCCACATCCGGTCAGAAGTTCGGCCAGGGTATCGGCTCCGCGCTGATTGGCTTCATTATGGAAGCAAACCAGTACAATGGTGACCTTGGAACACAGTCCGCGCAGGCCCTGCATACCATTTCCAACCTGTTCATTTACGGTGTGACGATTCTGGGTGTGATCATGATCATCCTGCTGTTGTTCTATCACCTGGATAAGGAATATCCGACGATCATGAAAGAGCTTCTGGAAAGAGAGGCGCAGATTGATTTAAAGAAAAAGGCTGAGAATTAAAGACAGAATCAAAATAAATTTAAAATGGCATGTCTCAGATAACACGTCCGGGGCATGCCATTTTTCTCTTTTCATCTTCCGGATAATGCGCTATACTTAGTCTAAGAGTACGTTCTCTCTCAAAGCGTGTTTGAAAACCCATCACGGCAGTCAGCACGCTTTCGGAACCGGACAGACAGGAAAGAGGTTGATAAATATGGGAGTAACCATTAAACAGATAGCGGAAATGGCGGGCGTGCACCGGTCTACTGTCGACAAAGTGCTTCATAAGAGACCGGGCGTGAGTGATGATGTGCGTAAAAAGGTACAGAAGATCATAGATGAAAATAATTATGAGGCGAATCCGATCGGAAAAGCCCTTAAGATGCAGAACAGAGAGCTGCGTATTGCAGTGCTGCTCCTGAAGGTGGATGCGCTTCCCTATATCAGAGAGGGAATCGAGGAGAAGCTGAAAGAGTACAGTTCCTTTCAGGTGCATCTGGAGTTTCAGATCATTGCCTATTCTGATGTACAGAAGCAGGCGGATCTATTGGACCGGTATCGTGAGGAAAAGGTGGACGGCATCATTTTAAGTCCCATCAACGCACACGAGATTGTCGAAGCGATTGACCGCTGCACAGAGGAAAAGATTCCTGTGGTCACAGTCAATTCAGATATCAAGGGCAGCAGGCGTTTCTGCTTTATCGGACAGGACGGTTATAAAGCGGGAAAAGTGGCAGCCAGATTTATGGGCGAGTTCCTGGGCGGAAAAGGCAGAACCGTGGTCATAACCAGTGACGGGGATGAGCATCAGTCCTTCCCCTTCGGCACACGTGAGGGCGGGTTCCGCACGGTCATCACAGAGGCATATCCCAAGATAGAGATGCTTCCCAGTGTGACCACAAAAGAGGATCCGGCTATCATGCGGCGGGAGATGCAGAGAATCCTGCGGGAGGAAAAGGACATAGACGGCATACTGATCACCTGCGGATGTGTCCAGGCAGCAGGCGAGGAGCTGAAAGCCAGCGGCAGAAATAACGTGCGCCTCATCTGCTACGAGGATTATCCGGAAATTCTGGAGCTTATGAAAGAAGATATTGTGACTATGACACTGGGCAGCGGCCTTAGTGAGCAGGGAAAAAGAAGTATAGAGGTTCTGCTGGACAAACTGATCTACGACAGAAATCCTTACCGGAAACATTTGTATTCGGAGATTCATGTGATGGTGAAGGAGAGTCTGTAAAGTAAAGATGAACTGACAGGAAAATCCGCCAATTACAGTATGTAACTGTGACTGGCGGTTTTTTATGCTCTGCCATGGGGGACGCATTTTCTGTCACTTGAAGAGTATGCTGCAGTATGCGGAATAAATGTCAAAGGAATAATTATTTATTGTGCAAAATCACTGGGATTTATTATTGCATAAAAAAAGAGTGCGAAATAACAAACAAAAATGTTTTAAATTCTCTCTTAAAAACTTCGTAGAATTGATATAAAATTTAGTACATAAACAAGATAAGTGATTCAATCAAAAGATTCATTCAAAAATATAACGGAGGGATTTGAAATGAGAAAAAAACTGGTTTTATTTTTAACAGGTGCTATGTGTCTTACCATGCTTGCCGGATGCGGCCAAAAAGGCGGTTCTGGTTCTGCGGAAAATACTGATAAGGAAGCCGGTAAATCAGAAGACAAGGAAGTCTTAAGCATGATGTTGAACGGCTCCGCATCTGATGCGTATGTGGAAGGCTACCAGAAAATCATTGATGAGTTCAACAAAACAAATGAATTTGGAGTTACCATTGAACCGGAATTTGTGAGCAACTCGGATTACAAGACAAAGCTTACTACCATGATGGCATCTGATTCTGCGCCGGACATTATTTTTACATGGGAACTGGGCTATCTGGAGAATTTTGTGAATGGTGACAAGATTGTGAATCTCCAGGAATATCTGGATGCTGACCAGGAATGGAAGGAGAGTTTCAACAGCGGCACCCTGGAACAGGAAACATATAACGGCGATGTATACGGAATTCCAACTGCCCAGTGTATGGCAGTTATGTATTACAACAAAGCTATTTTTGAGGAAAACGGTCTGGCCGTTCCCACTACATATGATGAATATAGAAAAGTGTGTGATACATTGCTGGAAAAGGGAATCACGCCGGTTGCCCTGGCATCCACGGCAGATGACGCATGGCTGGTATCTCAGTACATACAGCAGCTCTCTGACGGTGTTGCAGGAAACAGATTGTTTGAGGATATCAAGGAGGGCAGCGGCAAATGGAATGATGAAGCCATGGTCCAGGCAGCAGAATTGTTCCAGGAGGAAGTGGAAAAGGGATACTTTGAGGAAGGCTTCACAGGTGTGAGCGGTTCTGAAGCGGAAGCGCTGTTCCAGACCGGACAGGCAGCCATGTATTTTAACGGCACATGGGAAATCTCTAATCTTGACAACGCGGAAGTATGTCAGGTAGCAGAAGATGTGAGCTGTTTTGCAATGCCGGCCGTAAAGGAAGAGAACACGAACGTTTCCGTAGGTTCTCTGGATAATTCCTTTGCAGTGACAACGAATTGTGAGAATGTAGAGGCAGCCGTAGGTCTTTTAAAATACTGGACCAATTCAGAGAATGCAGCAACCCTGCTCTATGATTATGGACGTATGCCTGCCACTAAGTTTGAGCTGGACGAGAGCAAATTATCCGCCCTTTGCAGCGAGGCTATCAAGTGCTTCAATGAACAGAAGGCGCTGACACCGTGGTTTGACCGCATGAACACGGATCTTGGCAATGAATTTAACAATAGTAGTGTAGCTATTGCCAATGGAGACGAACCCCAGTCAATTTTGGATAAGCTTCAGCAGTATGCAGAGGATAACCAGAAATAAGCGAATCTGTAATTCCGGGTGCAGCCGTCGAAACGATGGTCGTACCCGGAATATAACAGGAAAGCGTGAGACAGAAAGGGTGTTTCGATGAAAAGTGTTTTAGGAAATAAAAAAAGCATTGCAGTGTTTGTACTGCCGGCTTTTATCATATATGCAGTGTTTGCCCTGTTCCCCATTGCCTACAATATCTACATGTCTCTTTTCAAGACAGATTTAATGTCAGGCCGTGAATTTGTGGGACTGAAGAACTATATCGGGCTGTTTAAGGATGCCACATTCACCCATGCACTGGGGAATAATATTTTGATGGTTATCGGCTCCCTGATTGCGCATATGCCCCTGGCGATGTTCTTTGCAAACGCTATATTTAAGAAAATCAAAGGTTCCGCATTTTTCCAGACCGTATTCTTCCTGCCCAGTGTCATTTGTGGTGTGGCAGTAGGCCTTACCTGGACCTTTATTTATAATGGTAATTACGGCCTGTTGAATGCGTTTTTAGGACTGATTGGACTTGGTGACCTGCAGCAGGTATGGCTGTCCAATAAAAATCTGGCGCTGATCTGTATCATTATTGTAGTTATGTGGCAGTACGTGGGATATCACATGATTATCCAGCTCGCTGCTATGCGCAATATTGATTCTTCGTATTATGAAGCTGCCGAAATTGACGGAGCTACCTCCTGGCAGCAGTTTAAAAATATCACTTTCCCATTGATAAAGCCAATTTTAAAGATTGATGCAGTATTGATCATAACAGGCTCCCTGAAATATTACGACCTGGTAGCTGTTATGACAGGGGGAGGTCCTAACCATGCTACCGAAGTTATGTCAACTTATATGTATTATCAGGCTTTTAATGTGCTGAAATACGGATATGCCTGTGCAATCGGTGTGATACTTATGCTTTTATGCATGTTGTCGGTGGGGCTGTCCAATAAAGTCTTTAAGACAGAAAGCTATTAAAGGAGGGAAATAAAGTGAAGAGAAAGCCTGTGGAAAAAGTCTGGCTGTTTATCAAGTACTTTTTCCTGATCGTATTTACAATTATGTGTCTGTACCCTCTGGTATGGCTGTTCCTGGCATCTTTTAAAACGAACCAGGAGTTATATTTCAATACATGGGGGCTGCCGGAATCCTGGAGCCTGACCAATTATATGAATGCAGTGGTAAAAGGCGGTGTTATCCGTTATTTCGGAAACTCTGTGATCATAGCAGTGGCGGCTGTTTTGGTGACAGTGATTCTGGCTACAATGGCTTCCTATGCGATTTCCAGAATGGAATGGAAGCTTTCCAAGTTGACTTACGGCATATTTCTGCTGGGTATGATGATCCCCGTATATGCGCTGATCATTCCTCTGTTTTCCGTATTCAAATCCATGGGGCTTTTGAATACCTACCTGTCTGTTATCATTCCGCAGATTGCAGTGGGATTTCCTATGGCTATATTTATCATCTGTGGGTTTATGGACTCCATACCAAAGGATTTGGAGGAGGCCGCAGTCATAGACGGATGTTCTGTTTACCGCTGTTTTTTCAACATTATACTGCCCATTGCAAAATCCTCCATTGTGACTGTGGCGGTCGTACAGTTCATTAATGTGTGGAATGATCTGCTTCTGCCCCGTATCTTCCTGACAGACAGTAACATGATGACACTGCCTGTGGGCCTTACGAATTTCCAGTCCATGTATTCCACCGATTATGTGGGGGAGATCGCGGCGGTTATTATCACCATTATTCCAAGCATTATTGTATACATACTTCTTCATAAAAATATTATGGAAGGTATGGTTGCCGGGGCAGTCAAAGGCTAATATTACAGAGTTTTCTATTTATCTGCCGGGTGCTATACTTTAAGTATTGAAGATAGGGAAAGGGTGGATAAAATGACACTATTGATCGCAGATGATGAACTTCTTATACGCAGCGGGTTATTAAGCCTTGACTGGAAATCCATAGGAATCACGGAGGTGTATTCTGTCAGCAATGGTACAGAAGCCAGGGAACTGTTGCTTTCCACAGATGTTGACATCGTGATTTTTGATATCAGAATGCCCGGAATGACTGGGCTTGAACTGGCGGCAATGATTAAGGAACATTCCATGGATACGGCTGTCGTTCTTCTCACAGGATTTTCAGAGTTTGAATACGCAAGACAGGCCCTGCAGAGTAATGTATATGAGTATCTTCTGAAACCATTCAGTCCGAGGGATATCCTGTCAACAGTGGCGGATGTGAAAGAACGTCTGGAACAGAAAAGATACCAGGTAAAGGTCATCAGAAAATATGAGGATACCAAGGGGGCGTATGATACCGTTTCCCAGGTGAAGAACCATTTTTCAAAGGTATCCAGAATTGTGTCAGATGTTCTGATGGATATGGCAAAAGAGTTTGATCAGCCATTGTCTCTGAGCGGATTTTCGGAAAGATATCATTTTTCTTCCAATTATATATCAAAAAAGATAAAACAGGAGACAGGATATTCATTTGTGGACATTCTAATGGCCATTCGAATCATGAACAGCGCGCAGCTTCTGGCGGAGGGGGAGCGTGTGAATCAGGCATGTACAGTGGCAGGATTTAATGACCAGCGGTATTTTTCCCAGGTGTTTAAGAGGGCTTTCGGATGCAGCCCTACGGATTTTAAAAAACAGGAGCACAGCCCACAGGAAATCCGGCTTCATGTGATCCTGGAAAATCTGGATAAAAAGCAGGCGGAATGAGCCTATGAAAGAGAAAAAAGAAAAAATATTTTTGAGTATCCGCTTTAAGCTTTTTATGGTTTTTACGATTCTGCTGCTGGGAACATGTATCTGTGTGTTTACGTTCTTTACATATCGTTTCAGTAATGTCTACAACAGTCAGGTGAATTCCCACATGGCTGATGTGACATCCCTGTCCACGGCAAATGTGTCCAATATGGTGGACCAGATTGACCAGCTTTCTGTATCCATTTTGGTGGATCAGGTAGTGCAGGACAATCTGGCAGTGATCAACGGAAATGTGGGAGGATATGACAAAGAGACGGGAACGGGAAGTATTGCCTCTTACAAGGCAGCCATTTCCAGCCAGGTCAGGGGCAGTGTATTTAATATAAAGGGAGTGATATCTCTGCGCATTTATTCCAAAAGCGGCGAAGAAATTTTTGTAGGCACTACAAACAGGGAGTTTTTGGAATATGCCCAGAGTCCAGAGGAAATTTATAAGGCAAACGGCAAGGCATTGTGGAGCCTGGCCGGCGATGCAAATTATGCCTGTATGTGCAGAGCTATATTGAGTACAGGGGATATGCAGCCCTTGGGGTACCTGGTCATTATCTGCCAGAATGAATATTTCAGCAGTGAGCTGACTACTGTTTCCAGTTCCTATGCCAGCAAAGTGTATCTGGTGGATAAAGATAACTGTGTGGTAGCTGCCAACAGCAGCGAAACTGTAGGACAGAAATTTTCTTATTCCCTGGAGGCGTTAAAAACAGCAGAACCTATGACAATCAATGATCCAAGCACGGGGGAAAGCAGCTATTACTATACAGGCAAACCACTTCAAAACGGCTGGACACTGGTCACCACTGTGAGTACCAAACAGTTTCGGAAAGGAATCATGGCAAGCGTTCTGCAGATGGGTCTGGTTATTGGACTGGCACTGATTCTGGCTCTTTTTATTACAATGGTAGCAGTCAGAAAGCTGATAGGTCCGGCGAAATTACTACTGAACAGCATGTCGGCTTTTGGTAACGGTAATCTGGATTCCAGGGTGAAATTCAGCGGAAATGATGAGATCGGTCAGATAGGAAGTGCATATAATCAGATGGCTGACAATATACAGAATCTGATGGAAAAGGTGTATTCTCTGGAACTTGCCAAAAAAGAGGCGGAAATTGAGTTCCTGAAGATGCAGATCAATCCCCATTTTTTGTACAACAGCCTGGATACTATAAGCTGGTTGGGGTTTATGGGAGGAAACGAGAAGGTATCGGACCTTGCTGTATTTCTTGCAAAACTTCTGCGGGCCAGCATTAAGAGAAATGCCATGATCACTGTGGAACAGGAGATGGAGATGGTACAAATTTATCTCCATATCCAGGATTACAGGTTTGGGGACAAGATATCTGTGGAATGCGATGTGGATCTGGAAGCGGAACAATGCTATATGCCCAGTTTTCTGCTGCAGCCACTGATTGAGAACAGCATTATCCACGGCCTGGAAAAACAGGTGGATAAGGGAAAACTCTCAGTAACTGTCAGAAGAGAGGATGTATGGCTGTATTTTTGTGTGGAGGATGACGGCAGAGGGATGACAGAGGAGCAGGTGGAATCGCTGCTTGCCCAGTGCAGGGACATCAAATCAGCAGCGTCCATTGGCCTTAAAAATGTATACCGGCGTCTCCAGCTCTTATATGGGGAAAGCTGCAGATTTGAGATGAGAAGTGCGCCGGATGATGGAACCAGGATTTCTTTCCGCATACCGATTATGAACGAGGAGGAAGCAAAAAAATATGAACAGTAAACAAAATTTTCAGTGGTCAGAGATGACCATGGGGACCTGTTATTATCCGGAGCACTGGGATAAAGGCATCTGGGAGGATGATTTGGACAGGATGCAGGCAGCAGGCATAACGGTTATCCGTATCGCTGAATTTGCCTGGAATAAATTTGAGCCGGAAGAGGGCGTCTTTACTTTTTCATTCTTTGATGAGTTTCTGGAGCTCTGCCTGAAAAAGGAGATGAAAGTGATATTCGGCACACCTACCGCCACACCACCTGCGTGGCTGACGGAAAAATATCCGGAGGTATTAAACGGCAGCAGGGAAGGTGTCCTGTACCGCCACGGCGGAAGACGCCACTATAATTATAATTCACCAAAATACCAAGAACTGTGTAAGAGGGTGGTCGCAGCCATTGCGGAGCATTATGGCAGTCATCCGGCGATCGTGGGATGGCAGATTGACAACGAGCTGAACTGTGAGACCTGTGAGTTTTATTCGGAGGCGGATTCCATTGCGTTCAGGCAGTATCTGAGAGAAAAATATAACTCGCTGGAGAATCTGAACAAAGCCTAGGGAACCGTATTCTGGAATCAGACGTATACGGACTGGGAGCAGGTTTATGTGCCGAGGCCTACACTGAGCAGGGGAATCAATCCTCATCTTCATCTGGATTATTACCGTTTTATTTCACACAGCACCATCCGGTTCTGCAGCATGCAGGCTGAGATCATTAAAAAGTACAGAAAGCCTGGAGATTTCATTACCACAAACGGTATGTTCTGGAATGTAGACAATCATAAGATGGAGAAGGAATGTCTGGATGTCTATACATATGACTCTTATCCAAGTTTTGCCTTTGGACTGGACCGGGATCCGAAGACGTCAGAGGATTTGAATGACCGCCGCTGGTCCATGCATCTGAATGAAGTGCGCTCTGTCTGTCCGCATTTCGGAATTATGGAACAGCAGTCAGGGGCAAACGGCTGGACAACACGTATGGAAGGACCGGCTCCCAGGCCGGGACAGCTTATTCTGTGGGCAATGCAGAGTGTGGCGCATGGGGCGGATTACATTTCATTTTTCCGTTGGAGAACTTGCACGCTCGGTACGGAGATATACTGGCATGGTATTTTAGATTATGACAACAGAGATAACAGAAAGCTGGAGGAAGTAAAAGAGTTCTGCCGAAAATTCAAGAAACTGGATGCAGTTTGTCAGAGTGAATACACAGCTTCTTTCGCACTGTTAAAAGATTATGACAATGTCTGGGATACAGAGGTGGACGTGTGGCATGAACGAGTTGCCCCTGTCAGTGAAGATGAGATATTTGCCGCATCTGAGCTGACGCACACTCCCTATGACGTGGTTTATCTGCAAAAAGACAGTGAACTTTCAGATCTGGCGGGATATCCGGTGATATTTTATCCCCATCCTGTTATGATCAACGAGGAGCGGGAGGCTCTTCTTGAGGCATATGTAAAGCAGGGAGGAACTCTGATCATAGGATGCAGGGCCGGTTATAAGGATATGAACGGACAATGTGTTATGCTCCCGCAGCCAGGAATACTGCAAAAACTGACAGGTACGGATGTGAGAGATTTCACTTTTACAAGTCCGGCGGAAGATACGGTATCTGCCCAGTGGGGGGAAGAGAAACTGGAGACTCCGGTTTTTAATGATATTCTGACAGCTCTAAAGGGAACCAGTGTGCTGGCCGTATATCAGAACAGCTATTACGGCGGAACGGCGGCGCTGACAGAGAATAAGGTGGGGAATGGGCGCGTGCTGCATCTGGGAAGTACATTTTCGAGACAAAATGTGCGTAGGCTTCTGGAATATACAGGTGTCTGTGAACCATTTTCTCATATTATTGACGCACCGGAAGAAGTGGAGCTTGTGATGCGTACAAAAGGAGAAAAGAGTTTCCTTTTCGCATTAAATTACCATCCGGCGCCGGTTGCGATTGAACTGAAAGAATGTGTAAAGGATTTATATACTGATACCTCTGCGGAAGGGAAAGTAATACTTCCCGCATACGGGACAGCAGTCTACGAGATAAAAAGATAGGAGAGAAAAAAGTGAATCGTGGTATTTTATGAGCTCTGCAGAAGCATTCTGGAGGGGGTGGTATTTTTATGCTTAAAAATGGAAAAAATTGCCGCTGCAGAGGATTAAAATAATAATCAGAGAAAGGATAACAAATATGATGAAAAAAGCGCATCTGTTAAAATGTCTGTCCGGTGCCCTGGTTCTTACAGCAGCAGTAGCGGCCAGCTGTGTTTCTGTGGCGGCAGAGAGTACTTCGGGGATTATATATGAAACACCGGATGGTTGGACACCCGATACCTATGGAACGAGAAACAGCGCCGTATCTCCAAGGGCCATTCAGCTTCAATATCAGGATAATGAAGAAGATAATGGAAAAATGCTGGTTACCTGGGAGTTTGGTGTAATCGAGAATGCCGATAATGGCAAAGTATTTCCAATCTATGAGAGTCTGGATGCCGGTGAAACCTGGGAATCCGTGGGTAATGTGATAGAGACGCAGAATCAGACACCGGAAAATGCAGATAACCGCTGGGGTATGGAATGCTGTCCTGAGTTATACGAGCTGCCCGGCGATGTGGGAGATATGAAAAAAGGAGGCATTGTTTGTATCGGATGTGTATGTCCGAAAGATTTATCAAAGACACATTTTGATATGTACTATAGTGAGGATCTGGGTAGGACCTGGGAATTCAAGAGTTCTCTTGTCACTGACGGAGGAAGAAATTATATGGGAGATGATCCGGTTTGGGAGCCATTTATTTTATATGATGAACCGACCTCTTCCCTTATCTGTTATTATTCGGATGAGAGATATTCCCAGTGGAATCAGAAACTGGTCTATCAGTCAACTACAGACGGTCTGACATGGGATGAGGCGGTGGATGTAGTTGCCTGGACAGACCCAGGTATGCGTCCGGGAATGCCAATTGTCACACAGCTTGAGAACGGGTATTATGTCATGGTTTATGAGGCAGTAGGCCTTAACAATAATAATCCGATTCCCTGTAATTATAAACTGTCACTCTATCCCAATGACCCATTCCACTGGGATGCTGAGGATGTGGGAATTACTTATGGATACGGAGGAAGTCCGTACTGTCTGAAGCTGGATAACGGATATGTAGCAATGACAGCTTCCAAAGAAAGCGGCGTGTTCATTAATACAAAGAAAGACCTTACTGGAGAGTGGATCGTTTATGATACAGGTGTGCCGACCGGATACAACAGACAGCTGATTCAGCTAAAAGACGGTGAATTGTATATATTAAGCTGTGGCTTTCCAGACAAGGGATATCAGAATACAGTCAGCTGGGGGAAAATGGATGTGAATTCGCGGCTGATTCCCGAAGACGCAGTAAATATTATAAATCAGTATACCGGAAGATATATGTGTGTATGGAGCAGTTCCAAAGATGACAATGCGCGTGTTGTGGGCTGGACTAACTCAGGCAGTCTGGATTTAAACTGGACACTTGAAAAAGTTTCGGCAGACAATCAGGAATACTATAAAATCATAAACGTTAACAGCGGTAAGGTACTAACGCCGTCTTCTGACAATTCCTTAGTGCAGATGCCGTATGATGAACAGAACAAAGCACAGTTCTGGAGTATTCAGGAAACAGAAAATGGAAATAAAATTATAAATGTATCCACTGGATTGCTGCTTTCATCCAACGAAAGAAAAGAGAACAGCGGAACGGCAAGCCAGGTCGCATTATATTTAGAAGAAGATAAAGGAACAGAAACACAATTATGGAATATTGGCAGTGCGGTCGGTGATGCGGTATCCTATAATATCATCAACGGCATAGATAATGAAACAGCAGCATTATATCCAAATGGAGGCAGTGTAAAAGCCGGTGCCGACCAGTATTTTATCATTCAGGCAAAGCAAGGCTATAAAATCAGCGGAGTCCAGGTTAATGGAAATCCTGTAAAAGTTACAGGTACATGGTTTAAAGTCAGTAATGTAAATAGTGATTTAAATATAACTGCAGATTATGAGGCAGTTAGGGAGGATGCCCGTTTTGTTACAAATAAAGAGAGCGGCAAAATGCTGTGTTTGCCAAAATCCTCCACAAAAGAAGGCGAAAAGATTCTGGAATGGACCCGGGAATTGAACAATAATTTTTACTGGATATTAGAACCGGTAACAGGGAACGGGGCATATCAGATCAAAAACCTGAACAGCAATAAAGTATTAAGCGTAGAAGATGCTTCCATGGAAGCAGGGGCAGCAGTAGTCCAGACCGGAAACGATTCAGACGCAGATCTGTGGCTGGTAACGGAGATGGAAAACGGATATTTCAGCATTATTAACAGCAACAGCGGTCTGGCTCTTACAAGAGGAGAAGCCGATAAGATTGGCGACAGGTATGCAGTTCTGCAGCCTTATACAGGTGCAGACAGTCAGTTGTGGAATTTAGAATTTGTGCGCAGCCGTCAGTTGTATACCATTCAGACAGAAGCAGCTGGGAATGGTACTGTAACAGCAAGCCGTATACAGGCCGGTGAGGGAGAAACCGTTTATCTGACAGTAACTCCGGATGAAGGATATGAGCTGACAGAAGCAGGTCTTACGGTCAACGGAACTGCAATACAAGGAACCAGTTTTGTCATGCCGGCTGAAGATGTAAATGTTCAGGCTGTATTTAACGAAACCGTCCAGGAAGCGGTTCTTGAGAGTGTAGAGATAAAGACACTTCCGGACAAGTTATCTTATTTGGTCAATGAAGACATGAATCTGACCGGTATTGTCCTTTCTGCCACTTTCAGTGATGGAAGTACAAAGGAAATTACCGATACAGAGCTGATGCAGGTCAAAGGCTTTGATAGTGCGGCACCGGGGAATATTTTAATTACAGTCACCTATACAGAAAATGGTGTGAGCAAATCTGTTGATTTTCAGATTTCCGTACAAATTCCTGCCGATATGACTGCATTGAATCTGGCTATAGCCATGGGAACAGAACTGGAAAAAGAACAGGTAATAAATCATTCTTTTACTGATGAAAGTTATGCGGCTGTGGAGACAGCTCTTGCAGCTGCAAGAGCTGTTGCAGAGAACAGTATGTCAGCGCAGAAGGATGCAGACCAGGCGCTTCTTGATCTCATAGAAGCATATGCAAATCTGGAAAACGGTACTGTGAACTTTGGGCTTCAGGCAGCTATCAGCGGAACCATGGTGATTATGGAAGATCCCGCTACAGCAGCAATTTATAGTGAAGAAAGTATCCAGAATGTGGAAACGGCTTTGAAGGCCGCTCAGGAAACTGCAGAGAATCCGGATGCATCACAAGAGGAAATCAATTCTTCCACAAGGATGTTGATCACAGCAGTCAATAACCTGCTGAAAAAAGAAGATTCACGTCTGCACAGACTGCTTCTGGTTGCAGACAGAATTCTGGAGAGTGCAGAAAAGTATACGAGTACAAGCATAGCTGTACTGCAGGGGGCAGTGGATATGGCAAAAGAAGCAGCTGGAAATCCAGATGCATCGGAGGACGAGTTGAACCAGGCATATAACAGTCTTGCAGAGGCTCTGGCAAATATACAGATGCGGGGAAACAAAGATGAACTGCAGGATTCGGTAAACAAAGCCTGTGAGATTCTTGCAAATAAGGATAGATATGTCACAGCAAGCCTGGAAGGCCTTGAGGCCGTTAATACAGAGGCAGCCGCAGTGCTGACGGACAAAGATGCTATACAGGAGGAAATCAATGCAGTTCTTGCGAGACTTATCCAGGAAATGCTGGATGTGCGCCTTCTGGGAGATGTAAACAATGACAAGACTGTTGATACAAAAGATGCGTCAATTCTTCTGAAATTCACAGCAGAGATGACAGAACTTTCCAGTGACAGCCTGGATGCTGCTGATGTAAACAGAGACCAGGTACAGGATACAAAAGATGTGACACAAATTTTGAAAATGGCGGCAGAGGAAATTACCTCTTTTTAAGTCTGGGTATGTCTGCAGGCCACAGAAATGGTTCTGCAGACATACATCAGCGAGGAAGAAACAGAAGGCAGGTTGATCCACATGAAGAGATTATTAAAGAGAGCAGTTGTGATACTTATGACAGCACTTTTGACCGGACCGTGCATATCTGCTGCGGCAGAGGAGACCGCTCTGGTGACAGTTAAGGCAAATGAAGTTAAGGAGGGGGATGCTTCAGTCACAGTGACCTGTGACATAGAAGGCGGAAACCGGGTTTCCAGCGGGAAAATCCGCATCCGGTATGACGCGGAAAAAATGCGTCTGAAATCCGCACAGGCAGGAAATGCGCTGACAGGGGCCATGTGTGAGATTAACGACTGCCTGAAGGGCAGCAAGGAGGAGGGAGAATTGGTAGTGGCATTTGCTTCCGCCTCCCGCCTGTCAGGAGATGGAAGTCTGTTGAATTTAGTATTTAATCTGGACAGCAGTGTGAAAGAGGGAACAATTCTTGAAGTTACCGCAGATGTGGAAGAGTTGGCAGGTGATGATGCGGATGTGGCAGCTAACACGATAAATCTTTCGGCTGAAGTCACAAGAAAGGATAGCGGGGGGGAGCAAAATCCTTCAGAAGGAGAGGATGAAATAACGGATGGTACTGTAGATTCTGAAAAAGATACTAATAAGGCACATGATACTAATAAGGATAATACAGTAAATACACAGAAACAGCAGACGGCGGCAAAAGATGCAGACAAAAACAGTACTATGTCTAAGACAAGAAGTGTGAAGACAAAAGATGAAACAAATATCCTGTTTCCAGCTGTGTTGACAGGTGCAGCACTTCTGGGAATCATAGCAGTGGGAATGGGAAAGAAGAGCAAAACGAAGTGATGAAGCGGCATGTTAATAGAATTATAATATTAAAGTAGTGAATCAAATTAGGCTGTGGGTATGTAATTGTTTACGGGTTACAGAATCACGGCCTTTAATTTGTGGGGACATCCGTGGAGCCAGGCCCTTTTATCAGGCCTGGCTCTGATTAATTTATTGATATTTGAAAATTAAGCTCTTTCTATTTCACTGTAGAACAGATAAGTTCCTTTTGTTACCTGCTGTTCTTTTCCATCAATAACCACAACAGCATCCACCGGCGTAGTGATTTCATACCGCCATACATTTCCTGCCTTTTTCCAACCGGAGTAGATTTTTCCATGGCGTGTATCCAGAGTTACGGATAACCAGTCAAGTCTTTCATCAGGGACGGGTGCTATCTTTACCTTCTCATAACCCGGAAATTCAGGAATTCTCCGGATTCCCCCGGCTACACTGTAGATCCAGTCAGCCACGGAACCGTAGGCATAATGATTGAAGGAATTCATATCCGCACTCCAGAAGTTTCCGTCAGGCATGATCCCATCCCAGTGTTCCCAGATTGTTGTTGCGCCTTTTGTGACCGGATACAGCCAGGAGGGGTATTCTTTTCTAAGCAGCAGGCTGTAGGCAAGTTCTGAATAGCCGTAATCACTCAGTACATGCAGGATATAGGGCGTACCGACGAAACCGGTCTGAAGCTTTACACCGCATTCTTTTATCATAGACGCAAGCTGATCAGCGGCAGCCCGGCAGTCTTCTGCAAGGTGGAAATGGGCAGCCAGAATACATTCCGTCTGTGTCTTGTACTCTGGATAGGCTGTCCGGAACGCAGCCACGATCTTAGTATACAGTTCTTCATACTCTGCCACATCTTCACCAAGCACTTTTCCGGCTTCGATCACCAGTGAAGTGGAATAGGCATAGAAAGCGGAAGCGATGAAATCCTCCCGCGTAGAGCCCTTATAGCTTCCGGATGGAGCGTCGAGACCCAGCCAGTCTCCGCAATGCGTTCCCCCTGTCCACAGATATTCTGTCTCTGTGTGAGTGGAAATATAGGAGATCCACTTCTTCATGAGGGTGAACTGAGAGGATAATAATTCCTTATTACCGTATGCAAGGTAGAGTTCCCATGGACAGATCGCTGCCGCGTCACCCCAGGCGGAACTTGCCGATTCCTCAGAGAGCAGGTCGGGAATCACGTGGCCGACTCTTCCGTCCGGGCCCTGGTCTGCCATCATATCTGCAAGCCATTTGGTGTAGAATTTTTCCGCATCATAATTCATGCAGGCTGTGCGGATGAATACCTGTGCATCCCCGGTCCATCCAAGCCGCTCATCTCTCTGCGGGCAGTCTGTGGGCACATCCACAAAATTACCTTTCTGTCCCCAGATGACGTTGTCGAAGAGCTGGTTCAGCAAGGGATTAGAGCAGTTGAAATACCCGGTCCGACGCATAGCGGAGTGTATCACTACTGCTGTGAAATTTTCCGGTTTTGCAGCAGATGTACCGCCCGGGAACTGATCAATCCGTATATAGCGGAAGCCGAAGAAGGTAAGTTTTGGCTTGTAGGACTGTTGTCCGTCACGGCAGATATACAGGTATTGGGCTTTGGCTGTTCTGTAGTTTTCCGTATAAAAACAGCCTTCTTTATCCAGGACCTCGGCATGGGAGAGTTCAACCGTTTCCCCGGCTTTGGCAGTAAGATTGATTTCTACATAACCGGTGATATCCTGGCCGAAGTCAGCCACGATCTCTCCTTTTGGCGTGGTGAAGATACAGATGGGAGCCAGTCTTTCCTGCTCCCGGATCTCTTCGCCCTGCTGGGGAATCAGGGTGTGTGTCGGGCCTTCAAATGCACATACAGGTTTGGCAGAACCGTAATCCCGGCTGCCGCTGCCTGCAGAAGAGCTGCCGCACTCCATTGAGGCGTCATAGATCTCCCCGTCGTAGATTTCCGAAAAGCGGACAGGGCTTTCCGTAAATGTCCAGGTCTCATCCGTTACTGTGTATTCCACAGAACCGTCCTCATAGGTGATCTCCAGTTGGGCGATAAGTCCTGCAGGGCTTTTTTTCAATTCCTCCTGGACGGAGGATTTACTCCAGCCGGGCATAGGACTGCGGTACCAGCCTTTTCCCACGGTCACGGAAATATGATTATCTTTTCCCAGCAGATTTGTAATGTCATAAGCCTGATACTGAAGACGTTTTTCATAAGAAGTCCAGCCAGGGGCCAGGACAAATTCTCCCACGCGGCTTCCGTTCAATACCGCTTCGTATGTACCAAGGGCAGTTATAAAAAGTCTGGCAGTCTTTATCGGTTTTTCCAGAAAAAAATATTTTTGGAAAAGGGGGCAGACATCCCCTGTGTCCGTCTGTGGTTTGATCCATTTTGCATACCATTCCATTGAAGAAGTACCTCCGTTTTTCTTTTCTTGACTTTCATGATATCAGAGAATAAAATGGAAAGAAACACCTGTATTTTACTAAAATAGGGGGTGAATTTGTCTTTATGGATAAGTCGGTTACCATACATATCAGGGAAGTGTCAAAAGAGGAACAGGAGCGGCTGGTCATGATGCCATACCAGCAGATGGATATGGAAAGCCATAACCATGATTTTTTTGAGCTGGTTTATGTGATGAAGGGGACAGCTGTGCATACTCTGAATAAGGAGGAAGGGGTTCTGACAGAGGGCGATTATTTTATCATGGATTACGGCAGTGTACACAGTTACGCGAAAAGTGAAGATTTTACACTGGTCAACTGTATTTTCCTGCCTGAGGTCATAGATGAAACCATGACGGGGTGCCGTTCTCTGGATGAACTTCTTCATGGGTGTCTGATCCGATATTATGCATCCATATCCGGGGAGACTCCGGTAGACCGTATCTTTCATGATGAGGATGGCCGAATCAAACAATTGATCATGGGGATGCTGGAGGAATACCGGGAGAAAAAAGAAGGATATGCGGAGGTGTTCAGATGCAGGCTGATCGAGCTGTTGATCCTGACTCTTAGAAAAGGCATTCATGAGAAACCCAGGCATCCAAAACACAGAGCAGTTTTGGAAGTGATTCAGTACGTTGACAGAAATTATCAAAATTATGTTAACCTGGGAATGTTCTGCCGGCAATATCATTATACATTGTCTTATATCAGCAGAATATTCCGGCAGGATACAGGGCTGTCTTTTCGGGAGTATCTGCAGAAGGTCAGAATAGAGAAGAGCTGTCAATTGCTGGCGGGCAGTGATATGCGGATTGGGGAGATCGCCCGGGCAGTGGGATATGAGGATAAAAAGTTTTTTAACAGCATTTTCAGAAAAATTGTAAAAATGACGCCCAGGGAGTACAGAAGTCTTTCGGCAGTGAAAGGATAACTGCCTGTCTGCCCAATCTGTTTTTAATGTTTTTGCTGAAGAAACCCTTAAAAAGCTTACAAATTTGAAAGCTAACAAAACTGTAAGCATATAAAATTATATAAAATTGCAGCGATTTATGGAAAAGCCGCTGCAATTTTTATTTTGCTAAAAACAGTGATTTTAAGAGAAAAACAGACAATTTATGATACGAAAAATTGTATTTTATTTAGGAAAATTGCAAAAAAATTGAGAAAAGTTGTTTAATGGGGTAATGCATATTGTAATGCAAAATAATGTAGAATCTCAAAACGACCGGATATTATTGAGTGGGAGAGGGAAAATCATGAGAAAATGGAAAATTGCGTTTATTGCATCCTCAGGGGGGCATCTGGAAGAAATATCAAAATTAAAGACAATTGAACAGCAAAATGACTGCTTTTTAATAACGGAAAAAAGTGACTTTGAATTAAAAAACTTTTGCAGCAGAAAATATATGACTTCCCAAACCAACAGAAAACAGCTCACCTTTCTGCCGAAATTTTTCTGGTTGTTTATAAAAGCAATTTATATACTTTTGATGGAAAAGCCGGATTTCATTATAACAACCGGAGCTTTGATCGCATATCCCTTTTGCGTAATAGGGAAACTGATGAGCACTAAAATAATATATGTGGAGTCTTTTGCAAGGGTCCAGACCCCCTCTTTGACAGGGAAACTCTTGTATAGCTTTACGGATTTGTTTATTGTCCAATGGGAAGATATGCTGAAATTATATCCGAAGGCCATGCTCGGAGGTGGGATATTTTGATTTTAGTTACATTGGGCACCCAGCAGTTTCAGATGAACCGGCTTGTAGAGGCGGTTGATAAGATCGCTCCTCAATTAGAGGAAGAAGTATTCATACAGACAGGTTCTTCTGCTTATGTACCGGTAAACTGCCGTTATGCAGATTTTGTTGACAGCGAAAAGTTTAATGGGATGATAGAGGAATGTTCCATTTTGATCACGCATTCAGGAGTAGGCTCCATTATGTCGGGTCTGTTAAAAGGAAAGCCGGTGATTGTTGTCCCACGGTTAGAAAAGTATCATGAACATGTGGATGATCATCAGCAGCAGATTGCAGAAGCATTTGCAGGCAAGGACTGTGTTTTATACTGCAGGGACCTGGACAGACTGCAGGAATATATAGAAGAAGCAAAAAACCATAAGTTTGCCCCTTATATAATTCAGGGTGGAAAAATTGAAGATATTATTCTTGATTACCTTAAAATTTTTGAATAGCGGGCAATTAAAAATAATGTTATAAGAGAGAAACTTGAATGAATAGAAAAAATAGCGGAGCAGAGACAAATGTACTGCAGATTTGTCTTGATATTGCGGTATTGGCAGGGGCCTTTGCAGTGGAATATTTTATTTTTTTTAACAAGATAAGTAAGACGGAGGCGCTATATTGCCTGACAATGGTAGAAGCGTTTGCAGTGATCTACATTCTGTCCAACAAGGAAGCACGTATTTATAATGTTACCTTGTTTTTTTATCTGGACAGGTTTTACCGGATCATAACAAAATCCTGGGGTCTGGCTGCCGTTACAACAGCCATGGTTTTGTTTGTCTTTAATCCGGGAAAGAATATCAGAAGATTCTATTTTGTTTTTCTGATGATTTCTTATTTTCTTCTGAGTATAAATATCATTTTCAGCAGACTGCTGCAGTTTGTAAAATGCAGCGCTCAGGCACCGCGTGCAGCTTTTGTAGGAGTCTTTGATGAATATAAGAAATTCACTTATTTTCTCAATAAGACCAGTATCAGGCTGAACGAAATAGGGTATATTCTGAGGGCCGGAGAAGAAGCAAACGGGATGTATAATGTTCTGGGATATTTAGAATCACTGGAGGAAATTATACGGACCCATGAAATTGACCAGATTTACTTTATTCAAAGGAATCATGAGAGTATATCTGAGATACAGCAGTATATTGATATATGTATGGAGATGGGAGTGACGGTCAAAGTAGTGATCGACTCTTCTGCACGGCGAAGGCTCAGCAGTTATGTCAGCTCGGTAGGCACCTATCCTGTAGTCACCTACCATACCATCACACTTAACAATTATGAACAGTTTTTGAAAAGAGTCATGGATATTGTAGTCAGTATATTGGGGATCATAGCAGCCTGTCCTGTTCTGCTTGTCACTGCGGCAGCCATAAAGCTGGATTCACCGGGGCCTGTTATTTTTAAACAGGTACGCGTCGGGAAAAATGGCCGTCACTTTCATATGTATAAATTCCGCAGTATGTACACCGATGCGGAGGAGAAAAAAAGAGATTTATTGGAACAAAATGAGATGACAGGCGGAGTTATGTTTAAGATCAAGGATGATCCCAGAATAACAAGAGTGGGAAAATTCATCAGAAAAACCAGTATAGACGAACTTCCTCAGTTATTCAATGTTTTACAGGGAAGAATGAGCCTTGTGGGAACAAGACCGCCTACACTTGATGAAGTGGGAAAATACCGAAGGAGCCAGTGGCGGAGAATCAGTATTAAACCGGGGATCACAGGAATGTGGCAGGTAAGCGGGAGAAATGATATAACGGATTTTGAACAGGTAGTAGAACTGGATTTGAAATATATCGACAACTGGTCCCTGTTATTGGATCTTAAAATATTGTTTTGCACTGTGCATGTTTTATTTGAAAGAAAAGGTGCATATTGAACAGGAAAATAATAGGAGACGGCGTGAGATGAAAAATAGAATCATATTGGATTCACCGCTGATAGAGGGAAACCGTATTACATACAGCTATCATGCAGAGGGAGAATGGCAGAAGGTATTTCGGCCGGAACAACCGTTTTTTGTGGAATATTCTGCTGACATTTCAGAGATACCGGAAAGTATAGCAGTGATTCCGTTTTTATGTAACACACTGCCGATTTCCTGGGTCTGGAATGCGGAAATACAGGTCCCTTCCTGTGACTGGGATTTTTATCATTGTATAGAGGCAGTTAAGCAGGGATATAAGGATATGTATCCTTCGGTCAGGTTTGCCGGAACCTTCACTGCATACAACATTATAAAAAATGAAAATCCAAGGAATAAGGGCGCAGCCGCATTCTTCAGCGGAGGAGTGGATGCTTTTCATACACTGGTGGAGCATCTGGAAGAGAAACCGGTTCTGTTGACCGTATGGGGAGCAGACATAAAGTTTGAGGATGAAACAGGATGGCAGAAAGTGTTTCATCACCTGGAGAAAACAGCAGAGGAATTTCAGCTTGATTATGTGACTATTAAATCAAGCTTCAGGCTGTTTATAAATGATGATGAATTAAATAAAAAAGTTGTGGAAAGTGGTGATGGCTGGTGGCATGGGTTTCAGCATGGAATTGGGATCATAGGCCATGCTGCACCTATTACCTGCCTGATGGGAAAATCCACAGTATATTTTGCATCTTCTTTTACAAGTAAGGAAAAAGGAATCATTACCTGTGCTTCGGATCCCACGATTGATAATCATCTGCGTTTTTGCCAAGTTAAGGTTGTTCATGATGGATATGAGTTTGACCGTCAGGATAAAGTACATAATATTACTTCTTTTTCCGGGAAAACAGGGATTGCCATTCCTCTGAGAGTATGCTGGCAGTCAGACGGCGGTAAAAATTGCTGTGAATGTGAGAAGTGCTGGAGAACGATTCTGGAGATTACCGCAGAAGGCGCGGACGCCAAAGAATATGGGTTTCCTTATACTAAAAAGCAGCTGAGAAAATTTCCGAAAATCTATTATGACAAAAGAAATATTCCGCCCTATCGAAGAGACAGCGTTTACAAAAGGGCACAGGATACCATGAGACAAAAGATTGAAGTTACAGTACTGCCAAAAGAGCTGCAGTGGTTTTATAAGATGGATATAAAAAAATTGGGTTACCATCCAATCTATCAATTCCTGTCCGGATGTAAACGAAAAATAAAAACCATCATAAATATTAATAAGTAAAGGATGGATCGCGGAAGGTAAGAATGGGAACAAACAAAAAAACAATGATCAATGTTATCTGCAGCCTTATGGTTTTGGCTGCAAATGTGATAATCAATTTTTGGCTGTCTCCCTATATCGTAAAAAATATAGGAGTGGAGGCTAACGGATTTATAACACTGGCAAATAATTTTGTGACATATGCACAATTAGTGGCAGCGGCTCTGAACAGTATGGCAGCCCGCTTTATCTCTATTTCATATGTGCAGAAAGATTATAAAAAAGCAAATCTCTATTATAATTCAGTCTTTTGGGGGAATTTGATCATTACTGTGCTTTTTTTGATACCCGCAGTGTTTACGATTGCCAGACTGGAAGTCATGATCCGGATTCCTGAAAATATTATATTTGATGTTAAAGTGTTATTCAGCTTTGTGTTTTTTAACTTTTTGCTTACAACAGGGGTTCCGAACTGGGAATGCGGAACTTATATTGCCAACAGGCTGGACCGTTCCTATATTCCGCAGATGGGGACAGCGTTGTTCCGCTGCCTGTTTCTTTTCTTGATATTCACTGTCATGGCCCCAAAGGTTTATTATGTGGGCATGGCTTCTTCCGCGGTGACGGTGCTTCTGCTGCTGTTTAACTGGTATAATACGCACAAATTGACACCGGAGTTAAAAGTTTTTCTGCGTCCGAAGGAGATGATCTGTTCCAAAGATGCAATCCGGAAACTTGTTGGCTCAGGAATCTGGAATACAATTTCTAACGTGGGAAATATACTTTTGAGTGGTTTGGACCTGATTATCTGTAATTTATTTCTAGGAGCAGCAGCTATGGGGATATTGTCTTTATCGAAAATACTGCCGAATTACATGCAGCAGTTATCGGCGGCTATTCGTGGTGCGTTTGCCCCGGAGCTTACCATTAACTATGCAAAGGGCGATAAGACGGCGATCTTTCGTGACATGAACCGGGCCATGAAGCTGACTTCCATTGTCATGACCATACCCATTGCAGTCATAGTTGTTTTAGGGGACAAGTTCTTTCAATTATGGGTTCCTTCTCAGGATGCGGAATTATTGCAGATATTGTCAGTGTTGTCTATTTTAGGATACATGTTCACCAGTGGAATTCAGATACTTTACAATGTTTTTACAACAGTGAACAGAGTAAAAGAGAATGCGGCTGCCATGTTGATAAGCGGATGTATATCCTGTCTGATCACTCTTATATTCGTAAAATTTACGGATTTTGGTATTTATGCAGTGGCAGGGGTGAGTACGGTATGTAATTTGGCCAGAAATATGGTATTTACACTGCCGGCTGCATCAAAATATCTGGATTTTAAGTGGAACAGATTTTATCCTCAGGTGGCTATGACAGTAGGGTCATCAGGAATTTTGATTTTCGTTGGTTTTTTAGTTAAGAGAATCCTTCCTGACGGCTCATGGCCAGGATTGATTTTTTCAGCGGTTGTTTTAGGCGGTATTGGTCTGCTTATAAACATTGCTGTTATTTTGGAAAAAGATGACCGGCAGTATTTGCTTGAATGGATCAGGAGTAAAATCTCCTGAAGCGGATGGCTGCCGGACATAGAGATAAGATCTATGGTGATCAATAAATGAAATCCAGCTCTTTCATTTTTTGAAGAAATTTTATAACAGCAGAAGTGCATTCCTCTTCTGAGACTTCATAATCTTCCATAAGTCTCTTAATAATGTCCCCCACCGTAATTTCCGTCTGTATTAAATTCCAGATATCATTACCGGCACCTTTGATCATAAAATACTTTCCGGAATCAAAGTCTACCATGACTTTTTCACCGGATAAATCTGTTACATTCAATTTTTTCTTTAGTTGTATTATGGTATATTTATCCATTGTTTATCTCCATGTAAATGAATTTATTATAAAATTATTGTACCTTATTTTAAGAAAAGCGGCAAGGAATTAATTAGATAAAATAATAAAAAACAATAAAATTAGTGATAACATTACGAAAAACATTAAATTATCAATTAATTTTTGCGAAGTAATGTTATTTGTTGCTGCCGGAAACGTTTCCAAAAGAGGAGGATCTTATGTCTGCAATATGTGGCGCTGTCAGTCTGAATGGTAAGAAGATCGGAGCAAAAGAGTGCAGTATCCTGAAAAGCGCATTTTCCGACTGTGTGATTGACCGGTGGGAAGAGATAAAAGAAGACGATATCTATATGGGGTGCGGAATACAGTATTTTACCAAAGAAGCTGTAAGTGAGCAGTTACCCATAAAAGCGCAGGAATTTTTTTTCGACGCGGACGTTATCCTGGATAACCGCAAAGCATTATTAAAGCGCCTTCATTTTGAAGAGCAGGATGCTGTGACAGATGGCAGACTGTTATACCTGATGCTTCAAAAATATGGGGAAAGCTGTCAAAATGATCTGCTGGGAGCATATGCTGCTGTCTGGTATGACAGGAGAAAAAAAGAAGTCACGGTTCTGGCAGATGCCGTTGGCTACAGGTATGTGTATTACCTGATCCGCGACGATGTGTTTTATTATTCTTCTCTGATGAGACCTTTGGAGGAGCTGTGCGGTGAGCTGAAAATAAATGACCGGTGGGTGGCAGATTACATAGGGCAGGATAATCTGAACGCATTTACAGAGGCGGAAGAGACACCGGTTTTGGGGATTTACCGTACGGCTCCGGCCGGATTCCTGAAAATTACGCAGAAAGATATTAAGAAACGCTGTTACTGGCAGCCTTATCAGAAAAAGAAAAAAACAGTGTATAAAAGTGATAAGGAGTATAAAAAGCATTTTCTGGATCTGTACAGAGAATGTACAGCCTGTCTTCTGCGTTCTCCGGCGGAAACAGCCGTTTTATTAAGCGGAGGTTATGATTCCACTTCGGTTGCCTGTCTGGCAGCAAAGGAACTGGAAAAGTGCGGAAAAAAGCTTTATTCCTTCACCTCTGTACCTTTTCACGGGTATGAACCGGACTTGGGGAAGGGCTATATCACGGACGAGACAGAACTTGTTCAAAAAACGGCAGATGTGGTGGAGAATCTGGAATGTACCTTTATGAACATGCCGGAAATGAACTGCTGGTATGACAGAAAAAAATATATGAGGATTTCGGAGATACCCTATAAGTCGCCTCAGAATATGCTTTGGATTTATGAGGGGATGAGACAGGCATACGAGAAAAATGCAAGGATTATGCTGGGCGGTATGTTTGGCAACGGAACGGTTTCTTTTGATAATGCGATGGTATATCTGGCCTGGCTTTTCAGGAGGGGAAGATGGATAACCCTGTACAGGGAAGTCTGCGGAATCAATAAAAAACTGCATTTTACGAAAAAAAGCGTTCTGCAGACAGCTGTGAAGGATTCTTTTCACAAAAAAGTGAAAAAGGCAGACAGAGAAGCCCTGTTCGGGAAATCTTTTGTCAGAAGGGACTATCTGAAAAAAAACGGCTCGGACAAAAGGCTGCTGCGGCTGGATAAAAAAATCCAGAAATGCTCCTATTCCCATAAGGCCTATCAGCAGGCATTCCTCACAGCAGATACTCTGCGTCATTACGGAGAGTATATGCAGAAAAATTCTCTGTTTACAGGAGTGATCATGCGGGACCCTACCAGGGATAAGAGGATGATCGAATTTGTGACCTCCCTGCCGTACGGACAGTTTACCCATAATGGTGTCAGGCGCCGTCTGATCGCTGAATATATGAAGGATATTGTGCCGGCTCATATTCTGAAAGAAAAGGGCATGGGAAGGCAGAGCGCAGATTTAAAACAACGCCTGCTTCCCTTCAGCAGTCAGATTGAAGAAGAGTGGAAGGAAAACTACAAAAAATTCTCCGGCAGCACCTGTATTGACTGCAAAAAGGCACTGACAGGATTGGAGGAAAAGGGGATAAAGGATATGACGGATTTTGAGATTGTGCGCCATATTTTTACTAATATATTATTGGAATATCTCGAAGCGAAAAAGTCTTACAATGTTGATAGAAGAGTTGATTAGTGATTTTAAACAGGATAATATAGGTAACACAAAAGGAGGTGACAAGTATGAGAAAAACATGGATAATACCAGATGTAGATGTTCTGGACGTAAAGGAAACAGCCTTTGGCGTAATGAATCCAAACAACCCTGATTCAGAAAAAACTGCAGTGACAGATGATCAGGGAAACATTTTAGGATGGAAACAGGAATTCGGTGAGGCTGCTGCATCTCTTTAATTTCAGTATAATGTATTTTAGTAAAAGAATGACTGCTGGACTACAGGGGGTCATTCTTTTTTAAAAAAGTAAATCTAACAATATTGATAGAAAACTTGAATCATATCTGTAATGAGCATATGATGTAACATATAAAAGGAGGAGGTTATCGCTATGAAAGAATCATGGGTTAGGCCAGATATGGAAGTGTTGGATGTAAAAGAAACAGCTTTTGGTCCCCAAAATCCCAAAATGCCAGATAGTGATAAAACTGCTGTAATAGGACCGAATGGGGAAGTGATTGGGTGGGAGCAGTCATATGGAGAAAATAATACATCAGCTTGAGTGTATGTGAATAAAAATGAAAAAATGACTGGTGAGTGCACATCAGTCATTTTGTATTATACGACAGAAAATCAGAGATAAAGTGAAGAATATACGATGGCAAAATATAAAATATATGGTTTGAATGTTTATTCAGAAATAGAACTGCCTTCCACGTTTCAGCTTTCCGATGACAGTGAGACAGAGGCAGAGATCGTAAGGGCTGACCTGACAGAAGAGTATGGTAAGGCAGAGGCATACAAGGAAACGCAGGTGCAGGTATCTGTGGACAAAGAGGGAAAGCAGGCATGGATGATGCAGAAGCTTGCCAGAGAGTGCAGTCTCTTATATGTCTTTTCGGTGGGCTTGTTCAGAATAACCCGGGGCAGGAAAATTGAATATCATAAGACAGCAGAACTTGATATATATCAGTTGGAACAGTGGATTCTCAATATGTGTATGACCATACTCCTGATACAGAGAGAAAAAATCGTCCTTCACGGAAGCGGGCTGGAATATAAAAACAAACTTCTGATCATCAGCGGGGAGAGCGGAAGTGGAAAATCCACGCTGACAGATGCGCTTTTACAGCATGGCTTTTCATTTGTTTCTGATGATGCAGTTGTTATGGAGGAAGAAAACGGAGTTATATACGGAATCGGCGCGTATCCACTGAGGCGTCTCTGTGAGGACGTGGTTAAGAAGCAGGGTATCAGCAAAGCGCAGCTGATACGGATTCCGGACGGCGGCAGGGAAAAGTATGGATTGTGCATGAAAGACTCCTGTATGGAAGAACGGGTTTTGGCTCATGTTCTGGTGATCCTGCAGGCAGGAACGGTTTCTGAGGTTTGTGCAGAAGAGATCATGGGGGGAGAAAAACTGAATCTGGTAACAGAAAGTCTCTATAAGAAAACTTCTTATAAGAGAATGGGGTTTACGCCTGAAATGATGACGGAATGTCTGCAGGCTGCAAAGCAGCTAAGAATATTCAGAATGGTGAGACCGACAGAAGGAATGACAACAGATCGGCAGAGAGAACTTATCGTCAGGATTATGGAAGATTTGAACGGAAAGCCGGATTGAGACATAAAAAAGAATGATCAAACGATCACACTGAGGAGGGTAAAAGTGTTCAAGATAATACTGACAAATTTCAATTTGGAAAAAATATTCTGGATCATGAAGTCCAGGATTAAATATATGATTCTGGCAGCTTTACTGCTGGCTGCGGGAGGAGGGATTTTGGCAGCATGGAAGCAAAATACCACTTATATGGCGAAAATTTCCTTTTATGTATACAGCAGTCCGGATTATGTAACAGATACTGGAGTGAATATAAGCAGTAATGAGATGACTCAGGCTAAAGGGCTTCTGGACAGTTATATGCAGATCATCGGAAGCAACCGCTTTTTAAAGGCTGTTATGGAAGAGACAGGTCTGAAGGAATATAGTATCGGAAGGCTGAGAGGAGAGATTGGTGCTACCGCTGTAGAGAATACGGCGGTATTTCATGTAAGCGTTTATGACAGCAGCCCTGAGAATGCCATGAATATAGCAAACACCATAGGAAAGCTGGCACCGGATGAAATTATCAGCGTAGTAAAATCAGGAGGAATTGAAGTCCTTGATGAAGCGGAGCTTCCTACTGTCCCATATGCCTCAACCAGTGTGGTAAAATATGCACTTCTGGGCGGAGCGGCAGGATTCTTTCTGGCAGCCGTATGTTTTCTGATAAAAGGGATGCTGAATACTACCATCAGAAGGCTTTATGAAATTGAAAATCTCTTTACAATTCCAATTCTCGGAACGGTTCCTCAGATTTTATCTGAAAAAGAAGGCGAAAAAGCAGATGTATATTTAAACGAAAAGAGCTCTTTTCATTTAAAGGAAGCTTACAGCAATATCCGGGCAAACCTGTTGTTTACAAGGCGGGGTGAAAAATGTCCGGTATATGCAGTCACAAGTGCAGATGTCAATGAAGGGAAAACATTGAACGCATTTAATGTGGCAAAATCCTATTCCAATCTTGGAAAAAAAGTTCTGCTCATAGACGCGGATATGAGAAAAAGTGTTATGGGACAAATTCTAAAGGTAAATACAGAAACCGGATTGAGCCAGTATCTGGCCGGCATTGTGGAACGGCTGGAAATTGTTTCTGTTGATGCCAATATGGATCTGATCCTTGCCGGCAGTATTCCCCCAAACCCCGCAGAATTACTTGCAGGTGATCAATGGTATCAGCTTCTGCAGGAGTGTAAGAAAAAGTATGATGTAATATTTATAGATACACCGCCTATCGGAATTGTATCGGATGCCCTGTCTATGGCGAAAGCAGCTACAGCATTTATACTGATTGTGCGGGAAATGATGACAAAATTCGACCGTGAAGAAAAAGTGGTGCGGAAACTGGAAGCCCTGGATGCCAACATAGGCGGTTTTATTTATAACGGCATTTCGGCCAAATCACCGGATTATGAATACAGGCATTACAACAACGAATATGAAAAAAAGAAATAATGGGGACAGAGAAAAGATTATGGCAAAGGTAAGTGTGATCCTGCCTGTATATAATACGGAAAAATATCTGCCGCGATGCCTGGATGCGTTAGTAAACCAGACTTTGGAGGACTTGGAAATCATAGCGGTAGATGATGGCTCTACAGACCATTCCCCGGCAGTTCTCAAAAAATATGCCGGTATATACGGGGATAAAATCCGTATCATCACAAAAGAAAACGAAGGTCAGGCAGCAGCCAGGAATATGGGCATCAGAGCCAGCAGAGGAAAATATATTGGATTTGCAGATTCGGATGACTGTGTAGATGTATCCATGTTTGAGAAAATGTATCTTCTGGCCGAGGAAAGAAAATGCCATATGGTGGAATGCCATTATCATTATATACAGGAGACAGAAAAGGGAAATAAAGAACTGCACACCCGGGGAAATATCCGTCAGCACGCAAACAGGAGGGATATGTTTATAGATCCTCAGGTATCACCCTGGAACAAGTTATATTTAAGAGAAATACTTCTGCGCCCGGGACTTGATTTCCCGGAAGGACTTATTTACGAAGATACATCTTTTTACATCAAAACGATTCCTTATGTGTTGAAATCTGCCTATTTGGATGAACGTCTGGTCTATTATTTTCTTCGGAATACATCTACCATGAATGTAAATAAAAATAAAAAAGTTGCAGATATTTTTTGTGTATTGCAGGATATCCTGGATTTTTACAGAAGATATGGTTTTTATGAGCAGTTTGAAAAGGAACTGGAGTATTTCTGCACGAAAATATTATTCTGCAGTTCTCTGAGCAGGATCGGCAGGGTGAAGGATGCCGCGCTTGAAAAGGAACTGCTGGACAGAACCTTTTGCTTTGTTTCTGAAAAATTTCCGGAATATAAAAAGAATCCTTATTTCACAGGAAAGACAGGTTGGTATATAAAACATATAAACCGCAGAAACAGCAAATACATAGGAAAAATTTTAGGACATGTGATGAAAGGATAACAAATGAAGGTATCAGTTGCAATGGCAGCCTTTAACGGTGAAAAATTTATAGAAGAACAGCTTGCATCTATTCTGTCTCAGACCAGACCTGTAGATGAAGTCATTATCTGTGATGACCGGTCTTCTGACAGGACAGCAGAACTGGCAGAAGATTTTATTGCCAGAAAGCACCTGCAGGATACCTGGAGGGTGGAGGTGAATACGCAGAATGTGGGATATGCGTCAAATTTTATAGGCGCTGTGCGAAAGACTTCAGGAGATGTGGTTTTCTTTTGCGATCAGGACGACATCTGGCTTCCGGAACGGGTTGCCGAGATGGTGCACATTTTAGAAAAGAACCAGGAGATTCAGCTTCTCTGTTCAGAATTTGAGATCTTTTTGGATTCACCGGATGCCCTTTCTCCACAGAAATGGGAGTTGAAACAGTTTAAAAATGACAAATCCCTGGAGAAGGTTTCTTTTACACCAAAGTCTGTGTTTATTGGCTGCCAGGGATGTACAATGTGTATGCGCAGAACCTTTCTGCAGATCATAGAACCCTACTGGCATAAGGGATGGGCTCATGATGAGTATGTATGGAAGCTGGCTCTTTGCATGGACGGTCTGTATATATATCATGCCAGCACATTAAAAAGACGGATCCACGATGCCAATGTTTCTCTGGGTAAAATGAGAGAAATCACAAAGCGTCTGCAATTTTTAAATGAATATCTAGTCGGCAGTCAGGCGGCACTGAGATTTGCGGAAAATATGGGACTGGAGAAAAAGAAGATCCGTATTCTGAAAAAAAATATCTATGCATCCAGGCTTAGAATTGAACTTCTTCAAAACAGAAAGTACTGGAATATCATACCTTTGACATTGAGATATTCTGCTTGCTACCACAAAAGACGTGCCATACCAGTGGAACTGTATATGGCGCTGAAAGGCTGAAAATGGGTTTGGGTTATGACAGGATCATATGAAACAGGAAGTAAATATATAAAAAACGCAGGAGAAAAAGATATTTTTCGGGCAGTGGCAGGTTTGTTTTTATTCTCTTTATTTGTGATGCCCCAATATTTCGGAATCCCACTGCCTGTGTTTGATCTTACAATTCTGCGTATTCTGACAGTTCTTCTGACGCTGCTGATACTTTGCAGTGACAGCAGAAAACATGATTTTATAACGATGGTAAAAGAGGCAAGGTTCACGCTTATATTACTGCCCTACTTAGTGGTGATTACATACACAATGATCTTGAGGGCAGATATCAATGCTTTTTTAAATCCGTTTATTGAGTTATATTGTTTTTATTTATTAATTTACATATTCAAGTATTCTCTGGGTTTTCACAATTCCTTCCGCTGTATTTTGGCCTTTTGTTATTTGCTGGCAATCCTTGGGATTGTGGAATATGCAATTGGCCGTTCACCTTTTTCTTATCTGGAAACAATCAAAGGTATTTATACCGGCCAGTTCATACGCTCCGGACATTACAGGATTATGAGTTCCTGCGTCCATTCCCTGGGTTATGGACTGCTGATCGTCTCAGTGGTGCCTTTTTCCTGTATAGATCTGCAGAATGATCGGATTGATATTTTTAAACGACCATTTTTGCTGCTTTTGTGGTGCGCAAATGTATTTTTTACAGGATCAAGATCTACTTTGGGGGTATTTTTATTGGAACTTGTAATCCTGTTTTTTGTATCATGTAAAGAGAGTAAAAGAAAAAATACTTTGATGATGGCTGCTGCTTTGATTTTGTTCATAGTATTTTTGATGATTTTTCATAATACAGATTTCGGAAGATATATTATGCTGCAGATCACCACGCTGGCAGATGAAGTGCTGGGAACCTCCTATGCAGCCCATTATGGGGCCAGTAAAGAGGCATTGGGCAGCAGCGCCAATTACAGGGAACAGCTCAAGTATATTTTTACTTTAGACTGGCTGAATCCTTTGTTGGGAATAGGAAGAAAAAGATCTTTTTCTTCTGAGCTCAACGGTTCCTTTATCGTGTCTGTTGACAATTTTTATATTGCGGAATATATCCGGTATGCGTATCCCGGATTAGCAGCATTTGTTCTGTACATCAGTTATTTTATTGCGGGGCTGGTGAAAAAAAGTATCCGGAGACAAGATGCCATTTATAAAGTATTGCTGATAGGATGCCTGTGCTATCTTATTAATTTGTTTTGGGTGGACTCTTTGCAGACACTTAAATACTTATATGTTTTGCTGGCGTTATACTGTAGCCTTGATTTTGAAACAAGAAAAAAAAGAAGTAATGTTAATGTGTCAAAATACATGAAAAGGTGAGAGTGCATATGAAGAAAGTAAGCATTGTTATTCCCATATATAACGCGGAAAAGTATTTGATAAACTGTATAAACAGTATTCTGAATCAAACTTACAAAAATATAGAGATACTGCTGGTGGATGACGGAAGTAATGATGGCTCAAAAAAAATTTGTGAACAGTATCAGGAAAAGGATGAAAGGATCCGGGCCTTTTTTCTGGATAATCATGGAGTAAGTACAGCCAGAAACTTTGGAATGGATATGGCAACAGGTGATTATATTATCTTTGTGGATGCAGATGATACCATTGATCCCGATACGGTGGGAGATAATGTGAAGCTTGCGGAAGAAAACAATGTGGAGCTTGTCCTTTTCTGCTTCCGATATCTGTTAACAGAGGAAAGGCACATAAAAGAAAACGAGCTGAAGGAGAATTTCTGCGGAACTTCCGATGCGTTTTTTAAAAACCATTTTAATCATATCCTTGATATGGAACTGGTAAATCCGCCGTGGAATAAGTTAATAAAAAAATCCTTATTGGACAGGAGCTATATCAGATTTCATCCGTCCTATTCCATTTGTGAGGATATGGCTTTTTCTATAGATGTTTTATCCGCGGTGGACCGTCTGGCTGTAAATAGAAAGGCATATTATAATTACTTTTTAAAAACCTCAGGAAGTCTGGTTTTTACATTTCATGAAAACTATTTTGAAGCAGCGACTCATTTTTATAATAAGGCTCAGAAATACTGCTGTAAATTTCCAAGCCACGAACCGCAGATGAACAAAATAGATACCATATACGCAGGTCTTGTTATTGCATATATACAACAAATCTGTTGTTATGATAAGTGGGATAGAGAAAAGAAATTTAAATATCTCAGCCGGATCACGGAAAGCAGTATATTCTGTAATGCTTTACAAAATGCCAGGCTGCCGGGGAAAAAAAGAATTGCAAGAATGCTGATTCGATGCCAAGCTGAGAAAACCCTTTATTTTTTATACAATATAAAAAGCAGACTGCAGCTCCGTGAGAAATTAGTGAAAATAAAATATAAAGTGGAAGATGGAATGCTGTTAGGTTCTGTTTATGACTATTTTATGAAGAAAACAAAATACAGAGACCGAAAGCTTACTTTCTTGTATAACGTGATAATCGGTCAAAAACACAGAATGCTATATTACAAAAAACTGAAAAAAAAGTATTTGGACCGTGCACTGCAAAATACATATTGGGAAGAGCAAGAGAAAAAGGAAAATTCGGAAACGGTGTGGATCTGCTGGCTGCAGGGAATGGACCAGGCACCTCTGCTTGTAAAAAGGTGTTATGAATCCATCAGAAGATCACTTCCGAATAAAAAGATCATCTTAGTGGACGAAGAAAATATTTATGACTATGTGGTATTACCGGATTATATTGTGGATAAGCGGAAGCAGGGGAAAATCGGAAATGCTCATTTCAGCGATTTGATCAGGCTGGAATTACTCATAAAATATGGGGGGTACTGGATTGACGCAACTGTGTTATGTACAGACGCGAAGCTTTTTTATTATATTGATTCCCTGCCTCTGTTTATGTTCAGTTTTTACTATTTTGGATTTAATCCGGAAATAATGGAAACAAATAACTGGTTTATTAAGAGTACGGCCAACAACAATATTATATGTCTGGTGAGAGAACTTTTGTATGCTTATTGGAAAGAAAACAACAGGCCGGTGCATTATTTTCTGTTTCATATATTTATGACTATGGCATTGGAGTGCTATGAAAAGGAATACAAAGAGATGCCTGTTGTAAGTCAGGCGGATGCTCATATTTTGGCATCCTATATCAGCGAACCATACAACCGGAATAAATATGATATTTTGAAACTCAGCACAGGAATCCATAAATTAAATACCAGGTTTGATGAGAGAGCAGTGAACAGAAAGAATACATTTTATGATGTGATCATAAAACAGGGGAATTATCAGGAGATGCATAATGGATAAAAAACATACAGAAAATAATAATAAGATTCCTAAAATCATACACTATTGCTGGTTTGGAGGAAAGCCCATACCGGAGGAACTGCGGGCATGTATGGATTCATGGAAAAAGTTGAAGGGATATAAAGTGATCCGTTGGGATGAAACAAACTGCAGTTTTAATGAAAATGAATTTGTCCGCAGAACATATGCAGAAAAAAAACTGGGGTTTATCGGTGATTACTACAGATTGAAGGCAGTTTATGAATATGGAGGAATCTATCTGGATACAGATGTAATGATAAACCGTTCTTTTGATGAATTACTGTCACATACGGCATTTTTAAATTTTATTTTTGACTGTTCTGTGGGTTCCGCAGTGATTGGCGCTGAGAAAGGCAATCCGCTGATAGGTAATCTGATGAAAATGTATGATGCCACTGTTTTTACAGAAAATAAAAACGGTAAGACTTTGGAATGGAGGGATGGTAAATGCATGGTGAACGGCTATGTGACCAGCAATTATTATTATACATATTTTATACTGAAGCACTATCCGGAGTTCCGGTTAAATAATAAGATGCAGGATTTAAAAGATTTTGTTATTTATCCCAAGGAGTTTTTTGAAATCGGAACACTGTCAGGAAAACATTATGCAGTCCATCTGTGTGCCGGAGAGTGGAGAAGTGATTCCGGCAGAGCTGATGGCACAAAAAGCAAGATAAAGTCTGTTTTAAAAAGAAATCCAAAGGTTTTTGAAAAAATACAGATACTTGTGCGTAAGCGCCGATACAGGAAAATGAAAAAAGAGATTCCTTTTTATGCATATTATCTGGCACAGAGGAATCATGAAGAACTGCCGGAGTTATAAAAATGAATCATTTAGAAGAATACTGGCGCTGTTTTTTGGTCCTGTTAAAACAGCAGTTAAAAGGAATTTCCGCAGAGACACTGATGCTTACGGTACTGGCGGCAGTCATTGCCATACATCTTATTTGGTTTGTTTTTCACAGGCTGGCAGGTAAGGAAGGCTCCAAAAGAAGAGAGGCAGTTCTCTTTCTGATTGCGGGATATGCATGTTTTATGTATCAGGTCACTTTATATAACAGAGAGCCAAACAGCAGGAAAGGTGTTTATACAGAGCTTGACTTCGGAAACTGGTCCGGAGATTATATGGGCTTTCAGCAGAGGGTATACAGTTTGTTAAATGTGGCTCTTTTTGTTCCCTGGGGATTTTTACTGGCAGCCATAAGAGGAAAAGAGTGTATGTGCAGAAAAATATTTATGGTGTGTTCCGCCAGTTTCCTCACCAGCTTTACCATTGAAACTCTGCAGTTGATAACAGGAAGAGGATATTTTGAACTGACAGATATGATTACAAACGTATCGGGCGGTCTTCTGGGAGTGCTCATATTTTGTGCAGCCTGGGCTGTTTACAGTAAAAAGTACAAAGGCTGTACCGGCCATGAAAACAAAGGAGGTAGAAAGTGAAGAAAAAATTTTCCACGAAAGATATTTTTCTCATTGCTCTGAGCATCCTGGCACTGACTGTATTGATTTTTATTATCATCCATTCAGAAAAAAAACAACAGGAGGAGAGGGAAAAACTTGCCGCGGCAATGCAGCAGGAAGAAAGCGGGGAGGATGACGACAGTCTGTATGCGGGTTCTTCAAAAGCGCTGATGATTAATGAAGTAAACCAGTCAGGCTGGATAGAATTGTATAACTGTGAAAAGGAAGATCTGGATATATCAGGCATTGCTGTTTTGGTTAATGGTGAAAAAAAAGCGGAGCTTACCAAACATACACGATTGGATGCAGGAAAGTTTCTGACACTGGACCTTGATGAAAAATTAGGCGAGGGGAAGGAGAATCTATTGTCGCTGGTAAAGGCGGACGGAACCTGTATCCAGTCATGGATCGTTCCGAAGCTTACTGAAAATGAGAGTTATGGACGAGTGGCAGACGGAGATATATCCATGGGATATCTGAATGCTACAAAGGGAGAAGCTAATGAGCCTGCGGAAAAAAAAGAAAAAGAGCAGTTGGAATTTTCTGTCCCGTCAGGTTTTTATGATTCTGCTTTTCCGTTGACTATTTCCGCTCCTGATCATACAGAAATATATTATACAACAGACGGAACGGTTCCCACGGAAAAGTCAGAGAAATATACAGCACCTGTCACAATTGAAAACAGGAGTGGTTCAGACTATATCTATGCGGATTCCGACGGAATCGGATATGAGCACAACTTTAAGCCTGCCAGCATACAGAAGGGGACCGTGATCCGGGCTGTCTATGTAGATGAGGATGGCAGGAGAAGTGAAGAAAAGATTCGCTCCTATTATGTGGGAGTCGGCGGAAGCAGTGATTTGAACAATATGCCGGTTTTATCTGTTACAGCCGATCCCCTTGATTTGTTTGATTACTTTACCGGTATGTATGTTTCGGGACAAAGCTATGAAGATGCTCTTGCCCGGGGAGAGGGAAAAGATAACAGAAAAGCAAATTATCGGAACGGCTGGGTGAAGAAGGCCCATATAGAGTTTTTTGAATCCGGCAAGGACATGACATATGAAGGGGACGTCAATCTTTCTATGCTGACAGATATGAATATTACATCCCCGCAAAAAGGGTTTTCTGCGCAAATCACCGGAAGCGGCGGATGGGATGGCTCTTCTTTGGAGCGCTTTCTTAATAAAACGGAAAAGACCCTGACAATACAGACGAACAAATACGATAATGCCTACAAAATACGGGAATTGACAGCCAATAAACTGCTTGAAGAGACCAGTGTGGGAACGAATATCCTGATGCCCTGTGTTGTCTTTATAAACGGGGAAAATTGGGGCGGTTATATGCTGCGCGCGCCTTTTACCCGGGAGTTTATAGAAGAACAGTATGGGATAACAGGTGAAGAAGTGGTGACTGTCCGAAACGGTTCTGCTGATCAAAAGGAATTCCAGTCTCTGTATGATGAATTTTATAATTTTGTGACAGGCAGTGATATGAGTGATACATCAAAGTATGAAATAGTAAAGCAGGAGATGGATATCCGGAGTTATCTTGATTATTTCTGCGCCAATATGTATCTTGCCAATGCCCAATACGGACAGGAGGAGGCCTGTATATGGCGGACAGTATCTTCAGAAAATGGAGGATATGCAGATGGCAGGTGGCGCTGGGTATTGGGAAGTATGGATATGACAATGGATAACGGAACCACAGGGCCGGTCAGTACAGCTTCGATCAATACGCTGTTACAGCCGGGCGTCACGGAGGATGCGTTTTTTCAGTCCCTGCTTGGAAGCGGAGAATTCAGACAGCAGTTAAAGGAATCCATGTACCGTATGGCAGATGACATATTTCCGAAAGAAAAAGCAGAAGCGATTGTAAATGAGACCGCACATAAGATTCAGAAAATGGCAGTCAGCAGCTATAAGCGGTTCTTCGGCAATGTAAAAGATGATTTTTATGCGGATGAAGTGGATAAAATACTCCATTTTTTCAATAACAGAAGCAAGTATATGCTGCATTATACAGATGAAATGATCAAGTGAGGCATTGTGATACACAGGGACGGGAGGGGATAAAATGGGAAATGATAATTTATCAGAAAAACCGGTTATCATGGAATATTTGAGTGAGCTGATACATGCTCAAATGGAAGATCGGATTCCGCAGCCTCTGCCAAAGGGTGTGACATTGGAAGAACTGCAGGAGACAGCGAAAAAAGGACAGATTTGTTATTTGATATTCGGATCACTGCTTAAGCTGGATATTCCGGAGGCAGATGCAGAGAAGATGCGTCCGTCTGTGTTGAACAGTACCATAAAAACACTGTCCCAGGTGTGTGCAGTCAGGGAGATCCAGGAGAAATTGGAAGAAAATAAAATCCGGCATCAGGTTTTAAAAGGTGCTGTCATGAAGCATATATATCCAAGACCGGAATTTCGTGAAATGGGTGATATAGACATTATGATATATGAAGATTCCCTTGAACAGGCAGAGAAAGTGGTGGAGGAGCTGGGATTTGTGAAATATCAGACGGTTAAGCATCATGAGATCTTTTTCAAAAAGCCATTTTTAATGCTGGAAATGCATTGGTCTTTATATGATCAGAACGTTGACAGGAACCAGTCCGTCTATTTTAAGAAACAATTCCGCGCAGAGAAAAAAGAAGGATGGCAGTATTCTTATGAATTCAGTAAGGAAGACTTTTATGTTTATCTCATTTCCCATATGGCAAAACATTTCTATGAAACCGGCTGCGGAATCCGCAATCTTTTGGATATATATATCTATCAAAATGCATATAAAGCGACAATGGACAGGCGTTTGGTTGAGGAAGAGCTGCGAAAATGCGGGTTACTGAATTTTGAAAGAGAAATGAAGAATCTCTCTGTCATATGGCTGGATAATCTTGCAGGCGACACATTCTATAACAATCTTTTTGAGTATATGCTGGATTGTGGGATTTATGGAAAAGGGGAAAACGGAGTCTGGGGACAGCTTGCCAAGGAAATTACCTCGGATAAAATAAATAAAAGGTCCGTGCGAATGAAATATTATTTTCCTGCCTTAGGATATATGAAGGAGCATTATGCATGGCTGGATAAATTTCCGTATATGCTGCCCATTGCCTGGACATGCAGGGCATTTCAGGGGATCACACGTAAAGGCAGTATGGAAAGAAAAAAATATCTGGAGCGTGCAGAGCCGGAGAATATCGAAAAAGTCAGAATGATTTATCAGAGACTGCATTTGAATTTTAAAAAATAAAGAACTGGAAGTATATACTTATGAACCTGATAAGAAGAGGGATAAGATTTATAAAATACAATGAACACAAGTCTCTGACTTTGCTGGCATGGATCTATTCCGCTGTTTTCCGGCTCCAGATCCTTTATATGGATACAAAAAGGCTGAAGTGCAGGTGGGGAGCGGAAGGAGAGGAATCGCCCAAAGAGGCGGATGTTCCCCAGTATCTATATGCAAAAAAAGTCTCCTATGCTGTGGATCAGGTCTGTCAAAAAACAAAATGGGAGAGTAAATGTCTGGTGCGGGCACTGACTGCTCAAAAGCTGCTGCGGAGGAAGAAAATTGCAACCACCCTTTATCTTGGCTGTGGGTTGGATGAGAATGGGAAAATGATAGCCCATGCCTGGCTGAGATGTGGAAAAATGTATGTGACAGGGGGGGATGGAAGGGATTATGCAATTGTGGATAAATTCCGTGCAGGAGGATGCGGAAGGGAGTAAACCATGCTGCGGAAGATAAAAAAATTTATAAGTGACTGGGAGAATCAGTCTTCTTACATAAAGTGGATCGTGAATTACACAAAACCATATATACCTCAGCTTTCGCTGGTCATGTTTTTAAATATTATGGTATCTCTGGCATCGATCGGACTGGCTTTGATCGGAAAGCGCATGGTGGATCAGGCAAGTGCAGGCAATACGGTAACAAAGGTCATTCTTCTCTATGTGCTGATCGTTCTGGTGAGTCAGGCCATGATGTGTATTGGAGCACTGTCTGCGGTTGTAATATATGAGAAATTCGCATTTGGAATAAGAAAACAGGTGTACAGAAGGATTTTAGATACAAACTGGCTGGATGTGACAAAATATCACACAGGCGATCTGATGACGCGTCTGACTACGGATGTGGGAATTGTGGCGGATGGTATTTCCGTGACCATTCCCTCAATCCTGCAGCTGGCAGTACAGCTTCTGGCTACTTTTTGTACTCTGGCGGTATTTGACTGGAAACTGGCGGTGTTTGCCCTGGCAATCGCACCGGCCGCAGCACTGAGCAGCATGTGGCTGGGAAGAATACTGAAAAAACTACAGATGAAAGTCCAGGAGACAGAGTCCAGATACCGGTCCTTTATCCAGGAGAGTCTGTCTAATATACTTATTGTGAAATCTTTCCGGACAGAGGACTATTCCGTGGAAAAGCTTACCAGGCTCCGTGATGAAAGGCTGTACTGGGTATTAAAGAAAAACAGAACCGGTCTGGCTGCCTCCACCATATTAAGCCTGGCATTTCAGTTTGGCTATGTGGCTGCATTTGCCTGGGGGGCTGTGAGTATATCAAGAAATACAATAACTTTTGGTACCATGACAGTATTTTTGACACTTGTGAACCGTATACAGTCTCCGATCGTGAATCTGGCCCAGTCCATTCCCAAGCTGGTATCCATGATCGCTTCCGCGGCAAGGATTATTGAGATCCAAAAGCTTCCGGAAGAAACAAGTCTGGAAGAAAATATCAGGGGAGACCAGGTAGGCGTCAGAGTAAACAAGATATCCTTTGGTTATGGGGAGGATTTAGTATTTGACCAGGCATCCATTGATTTTAAGCCGGGAGAATTCACTGCCATTGTAGGGGCCTCCGGGATTGGAAAAACCACCCTGGTAAGGCTGATCATGGCATTCACCAATAAAGCGGCAGGTACCATCGAATTTTATAATGTTCATGGAGACAGGGAGAAAGCCAATGCCAGTGCAAGAGATTTTATTTCCTATGTTCCCCAGGGAAATACATTATTCAGCGGTACCATCCGCGAAAATATCCGTATGGGACGGCTGGATGCAACGGAGGAGGAGATTATGGAGGCTTTAAAGGGGGCTTCCGCAGATGGATTTGTATCGGGGCTTCCCAAGGGGGTTGATACGGTGATCGGAGAAAAGGGGCACGGAATATCAGAAGGGCAGGCACAGCGTATCGCAATAGCCAGAGCGCTTGTGCGCAAGGCACCATTTCTTATTCTGGATGAGGCAACTTCTTCTTTGGATGAAGAGACAGAACTCAGGGTACTGGAAGGAATCAGAAGCTGGAATCCGGCACCCACCTGCCTGCTGATCACACACAGAAGGTCAGTACTGCAGTACTGTGACCGGGAAATCTGTATAGAGAATAAGAAATTGGGAGAAGTAGTCTGAGAACAGAAAGTAAAGGAAGGTTGGAAAAGAGATATGTATCGGATTTTGCTGGTGGATGATGACGCTGAGGTATTAGATGTGAACAGGAGATTTTTTGAAAAGAATAATTTTCAGGTGGAAATCTGTACAGATTCAACATCAGCAATGTTGTCAGTGAGAAGATTTAAGCCTGAATGTATTCTTCTTGATGTGATGATGCCAAAACTAAATGGTTACCAATTGTGCAGGCAGATGCGTAAGGTGACAGATGTACCGATTTTATTTTTATCCGGCAAAATTTCAGAGGAGGACAAGATCAGGGGCTTCCAGTGCGGAGCGGATGATTATATAGAAAAGCCTTATAGTCTGAAAGAAGTATATTTCCGTATTGTGGCAAATATACGAAGGCACCAGCAGCTTCTCAGGAAAAAGGATGAAAATATCATAGAGGTTTTTCCTCTGTCCATTCATCTGGAAAACCATAAAGTGTTTTATTTGCAGGAAGAGATTCCCCTGACAAACAGGGAGTATGATTTACTGCTGTGTCTGGCAAAATGTCCTGATAAACCGCTTACATTTAGGGAAATCGGGATATACACATGGGGAAGTTACAGGGAGGAAGACAAAAAAACAGTTATGGTGAATGTGTCGAGACTGCGGAAAAAGATTGTGGATTATACGGGACGGAAGGATCTGATCGAAACCGTCTGGTCTAAAGGCTACCGGATAAATAGGAAATAGCTTTTGAATTTGGACAGGAAGGGGATTTTACTTATGGCATGTCAGAATGAGCTTATAACCATAGTGGTTCCGGTTTATAACGTAGAAAAATACCTTGACAGGTGTATCCGTTCTATCCAGGCACAGACCTACAAAAATCTGGAGATCATTTTGATAGATGACGGATCAGAGGATCAATGCGGGGAGATCTGTGATCAATATGCGGAATCGGATGAGCGGATAACTGTGATACACAAGGAAAACGGCGGGTTATCAAGCGCAAGAAATGCGGGAATAGACATAGCTGCAGGGCGCTATATTGGATTTGTAGACAGCGATGATTACATTCATCCGGATATGTACGGCATACTTTATGACAGTATGAAAAGGAATGATGCAGATATTGCTGTCTGCGGACACTATACGGAAAAAGAAGAAAAGCTTATACTGGAGGAGCCTATTATAGATGAGGAGGCAGTCTATACATCCGGGGAGGCTCTTGAACTTTTGGTCAGGGATAGGGATATGAAGAGTTATGCATGGGATAAGCTTTACAAAAGGGAATTATTCTCCGGTATCCGCTATCCTGCAGGGCGTAATTATGAAGATGTGGCAGCTACGTATCTGCTCTTTGACAGAGCAGAGAGGATATGCCGGATTCCCGAATATCTTTATTATTACCAGATAAGGGAGGACAGTATTTCTTACCATGTCTCTGAAGCAAAATGGCACAGAAACTGCCGGGACAGCTTGTGGGGACAGATGGAAAGAATTACTTATTTTCATCAGAAAGGGTATGCTGATCTGGAAATGATGTCACAGGCAGAAATGCTCCCCTATATTTTTTCATTTATCAGCGGCGGTTATGTACTGGAGGACCCGGAAGGCGTCAATACTGCAAAAAAATATCTGCTCAGTCATAAGAGGCGGTTGGATGAGAATCCTTATATCGGGAAAAAAGATAAGCAGCTGGTCCGTATTTATGCACTTCCTCATTTTATATTTGAAGGATATAAAGTGATAAAAAAGTGTACGGAAAAAATGCGTCCTGTTTTTGGAAAGGCAGCCGCAGTCTGCAGACGTGTCTGCCGCATGAGCAGACAGTTTGATTTTGAGCTGAAACCAGGTAAAAGCACCAGGATTTTTTCCTTTGAGCTTCCTTGTTTCGACAATCTCGGAGATCATGCCATTGCTTATGCACAGGAGGTCTTTTTGTCAAAATTATCCGAAAAGTATCCTTTTTTGCAGGTTCATGTGATTGACGCATGGGATACTTCAGACGCAGTCTTTCAACTGGGAAGAGAAATACATAAAAACGACCTGATATTTTGTCAGGGGGGAGGCAATCTTGGAAATTTATATCCTTTTGCAGAGGTGTTCCGCAGAAAAGTAATGAAAAAATTTTATAAAAATTCAATCATCCTGTTTCCCCAGACAGTCTATTTTACAGAAGATGAGAAAGGGGAAAATGCCCGTTTGGCAAGCCGCAGGGTATATGACCGGTGCAGGAGACTTCTTCTGTTAGCCAGGGATTCCGTCTCATACGAGCAGATGAGGCAGAATTTTCGGTCTCCTGCTGTTAAAATGATCGATATTGTGGCTTCTCTTGATGCTTCCTTCTGTGTGTCAGAAAAAAGAGAGGGGATTCTTCTTTGTCTCCGTTCTGATGCGGAGAGTGCTTTGAATGCAGATGAAAAAAAGTATCTGCAGGCGTGTTGTGAGAAGGCAGCAGGAAAAATACATATTACTGATACAGTCATGGGAAAAGAGATCACAAGCAAAGAACGGGAAAACCAGCTGGTCAGGAAGTGGAGGCTTTTCGGAAGATCACGGCTGGCAGTTACGGACCGGCTCCATGGAATGATTTTTGCTGTCATCACGAAAACTCCGTGTATTGTCTTAGGCAATAATCATCACAAGGTGAAGGAGACATATAATACGCTGAAATCGTGCGATTATCTGTATTATGCGGAAAATGCCCGCGCAGCAGGTGAAAAGATAAGAGAAGTATTAAAGAAAGAGCTGCCAAAGCATAAGACAGATTACAGCCCGGTATTTGAAAAGCTGGAAGAGATGATCATGCTGTATGTCGGTGAAGCACCTGCAAAAGGAGTACACAGAGTTGATTGGATCAATGATTATGAAATGGCTATAAAGCAAGTTCCAGGAGAGAGAGATGCGAAAAAAGTTTAGCGAGCCGGAGCTCAACGTTATAGAAGAACTTTCAGCAAAACTGTTGGTTGCAAATGAAAAACTGAGAAAATCAGAAGAGAAAAGGACAAAAATGCTGGAAAATATATCACATGATTTGAGAGCACCGCTTACAGCAATACGAAGCGCCGTGGATTATCTTCTGACCGTCAGTACAGAAGAGGAAACAGATAAAGACGAGCTGCGGCAAATCGGCAGCCTTCTTCATGAGCGGACGAAAATCCTGGAAAACTTGATCCAGGATTTATATTATCTTACCTGTCTGGATAATAAAGCGGAATCATTTGATATGTCTGACATTCCATTAGGCCAGTTTTTGGAGGAATATTTTTATATGGCAGAGATGGATGCAAGGTATGAGGATAAAAAACTGAATTTTGATGTCTCCCCATCTCTTACCTGTGTAGTGCGTATGGATAGCGGAAAAATGACAAGGGCGCTGGATAATCTTCTTATTAATGCTGCCAAGTATTCACCTGCCGGGGCATCTATTACATTGGGGGCCTTTATGACAAAAGCGAAGGAGGATGCCGGTCCCTGTGCTGCGATTTATATAAAAGATACCGGAATTGGAATGACAGGGGAAGATTTGGATAAGATTTTTGAACGGCTTTATATGGTGTCTGATGCAAGAACCCCATCCGGTACATCCGGAAGCGGGCTGGGACTTTCCATTGTAAAAAGTATTGTGGAAAAGCATGGAGGGAAAATCACATGTATGAGCGAATTGGAAAGGGGAAGTTGTTTTATGATATATCTTCCTGTGGTGAATGAATCCTGTAATGTCTGATCTCCCGGCGGAAGGATTATGAGGCACAGAAAAGATAAGGAATCATTGACATATGGGAGGCCATAGGTTAATATAACTATTAAAATGAAGTAGGAGGTGTGTGTTTGTCTATTGCGTCAAGTAAATAAATCGGAATGTATAACCAAATAGGCAGAAGGGTTGTTGTATGAATGACTCTTTTGTTGTTGTGCAGATTTATTTTGCTTACACGCAGCAAACCACACCAAAAGGAAAGTGAGGGCACAGCATGTTTTTTTGCTGTGCTTTTTTTCATATACTCATGGTTTTGTTTGCGTACTAATGTAAGCAAAAGGCCATGAGTTTTTTATATAGAAAAGTCGTCTTTATGGCAGAACCTTCGGGACACTGCACAACCGGGAAGAATAAGGGCAAAGGCCTTAAAGATGAGAAAGGAAGATAAATATGAATGTGATAGAAGCAGAGGATTTAACAAAGGTTTACAGAAGGTATATAAAACCGGAGGGAATAAAGGGCAGTCTGAAAGGCCTGTTCCGAAGGGAATATGAAGAAAAGGCAGCAGTCAGCCATGTTGATTTATGTGTGGAAGAGGGCGAATTTGTAGGTATGATAGGCCGGAACGGGGCAGGTAAGACGACCTTAGTAAAAATGCTCACAGGTATTATTGCGCCTACCAACGGTTCCATCCGTGTTTTGGGCTATTATCCAAACAAACTGGAGAAACGTTTCCGGCAGCAGTATGCCCTGGTGATGGGACAGAAGAGCCAGTTGTTTTTCGAGCTGACAGCAGGGGATACCCTTCATCTTTTTAAGGAGATGTACCATTTGTCGGAAAAGGAATATGAAAAGAACAGGGATTATTTTATAGAACTGTTCGGCATCAAAGACCTTATGGATGTGCAGGTAAGAACCCTGTCTTTGGGGGAGAGGATGAAGATGGAACTTCTCGCTGCTCTGCTCCACAATCCTAAAATCTTATTTCTGGATGAGCCTACCATAGGCCTGGATGCGGTGGCAGGCATGCAGATCCGGAAGTATCTGAAGGAAGTGAACCGGGAGAGAAAGACGACGATCCTCTTAACCTCCCATTACATGGAAGATATCAAATCCCTGTGCGGCCGTTCTGTTGTCATCAACCACGGAACAAAGGTATACGATGGCAGCACCGAACAGCTTTTTGAACGTTATCAGAACAATAAAAAGATAACGCTGGTATTTGACAGTCTGACAGAGATTGAGATTCCGGAGGCATTTGCAGGGAAATGCAGGATTCTGGATGACAACGGTTATAAGAAAGTATATGAGATACCAAAAGAGGACTCCGGCGGGATTCTGGAATACTTTATGCGCTATAAGCCCAGAGATATCTCTCTGGATGAGGAGGAAATCGGCAAGGTTGTGGAAAGAATCTATTCAGATGTGAGGGTGAGGGCATGAAAAAATATCTGGAAGTCGCGAAGGTATACTTGAAGGTAAAACTTATGTGGAGGGCGGATCTGATATTCGGCTTTATTTCTATAGTAATGAAAATCATATTTGCTTCGCTGCTTTGGGGTGTGATATTCAGGGACAAGGAAACAGTAGCGGGATTTATGCAGAACAGTATGATGGCTTATTATCTGCTCAGTGCTTTTTTTACACAGATTGATATATCGGAAAAGATAAGCGGGGACATCACATTGGGGATAAGGAATGGGACTTTTACGAAATATATGGCAGTACCTATGGATACCGACAAATATTTTCTGGCTATGGAGGCAGGTTCCATATTGCCCCATATCGTGCTGGATGTGGCGGCAATCTTTCTGATCGGCCTGGTATTTGGGATAAAAATAGACATTACCTCTGATGTTGCTATCATTCTGTGCGCGCTGTTGATTGCTTTTCTGGGATTGCTTTTTATGGCGCAGCTCAGTTATTTTCTGGGGATCCTGACATTTCGGTTTGAGGAAATCTCAACATTTTTAATGATAAAGCAGAATATCATGGCTTTGATCACAGGCTCCATCATACCATTGGCACTCCTGCCGGAAATGGTCGTGAAATGTATGCAGATCCTTCCTTTTTATTATACAGCCTATCTGCCGTCTATGCTGCTGATCGGGAGAAATGGGGAGGAAGCCGTTGGAGGGATGTTTGTTATGCTGGGATGGAATCTCGGTATCTGGCTTCTCTCAAGGAATGTTTATAGTAGATACAGGGTGAAATATGACGGGGCAGGAATATAGGAGGGGCAGTGATGAAAGATAATATAAGATTGGTAAAAGCGTTGGTAAAATTAAGATTTGAGAGAGTCATGATGTTTCGCCTTGGCTTTTTCGGGCCGTTTTTCGTGGATGGGAGTTTATTCGTGATACAGCTTCTGGTGTTTCAGGCCATTTACTCAAAGGTGGACAGAATCGGAAATTGGGGGCAGGGGGACATGATACTTTTTATCGGGACATTTTCCCTTATCAATGCTCTCAACATGAGTATTTACTTCTTCGGAGTCAACTCTATACCGGAAAAAATCAGGACAGGGGAGATTGATCTGTATCTGACAAAACCTGTGAGTCCGCTGCTCAGACTGACCTTTGAACAGGTGAATCCCGGGGCTTTGCCGCTTGTTATTTTCAGCATTGCGATCATTCTTTATGGGATAAATGCAGCGGGAGCGGACGTGACTATCAGCAGTGTATCGGGATATGCGGTGTCTGTGGGAATGATGACGGTTTTGTTTTATGAGCTGGAGGTGATCATACGGTCACTGGCATTTTTTACGGTGTCTTCAGATGGAGTCCTGCAGATAGAAATGAGTGGTCTGGATCTGTGTATGCAGATACCGGGAACCGTGTTTTACGGGGCATATAAATTTGTGTTTTATTATGTGCTGCCCTATGGTATCATCGCTACCTATCCGTCTCTGATTCTGTTGGGGAGGTTTTCGTGGAAGATGGCAGCACATGAGGGGATTGTGCTGGCATGTTTTACGATGGTGACGGTTGTGATGTGGAAAACGGGGTTGAGAAGGTATGACAGTGTGAGTTCCTGAGTCATTGAGCTCCTGTTGCACGTGCAGGAAAAATAAGCACAGACAGGCTTACATGCAGCGGCCAAAACAGGTATAATGTAAATATAAGAAGTATGGTAACTATTCAGCCTGCTGGTTAGTTACGGAGCATGTACATTATATTTCAGAGGGAAGGCGGTAAATTTTTATGAAGAGCAAAATGCAAGAGGCGATCAAACTGCAGAGCCACCCCGTGGCAGTCCTGAAATCCGACGAAATGCCCGACGGCGCCATTCATTTTAAGGAGGGCGTATGGGGCTGTGCCATAGCCATGCTGTCGGCTGCGTCAAAGGGCAGGACTGCGGTGTTCTGCGAGGAAACAACCACCTGCCAGGGCGGTAAGGTCGGATTGGGCTTCAAAAGTTTTGAGCCGGGCACCATTGAATATTTTCTTTCCACCGGAGGTGTGGGACCAAAACCGGGCGAATTCTATAAAAAGAGTCCTGAACTGGCCAGAAAATATATAGAGAGCATTCCGAAAGTAAAAGCAAAAAGATATGTCATTCTAAAACCGCTCAGCGATCTTAAGGAGGACGAAAAGCCGGAGGCAGTTGTCTTCCTGGTAAATGCAGACCAGCTTTCCGCCCTTGCAACACTTGCCAACTATGACCGGCCAACCCAGGATAATGTACAAATCAAGTTCGGTGCAGGGTGTGCACAGGCGGTTCTCTACGCTCTGAGCGGTGAGGAGGAGGGGCATGGAAAATGTACCATTGGCCTCACTGACCCGTCGGCGCGCAAATGTGTCAGCAAGGAGCTGCTGTCCTTCAGCATTCCGTATCACAGGTATCTGGAGATGGAGGAACAGGTGGAGGAGAGTTTCCTGACGAAGGAGACCTGGCTGTGCCTGTCAGAGAGGATATAAAAAATAACCGTTTATATAGAATACAGGAAAGGGAGAAAGTGATTAGTGTAAAAGAGGGGCGTTCGGATGAACGTTCCTTTTTGTCGGATTTTTTCAGCAAACTCTACGGGTTTGTACAAGTATACTGCCCGACGGTCAGTTTTTTTGTATTGGATAAAAATCGAGTATATGATATAATAGATAATATATTATCTAAAAAGACTAAAATAATTAAAAAATGGCTAATATAATATCTATAATAAATTATGTTTCGTAGTATCTGCAATTAAGATATGGTCAGGAGGCCGGAATGGAAAAGTTTGTATGGGAGACTGCAGAGGAAATTAATAAAAATTTAGCAAAACGTATAAGAAATATCAGAAGAAGACGCAGAATATCCCAGGAGCGTCTCAGTGAGATCAGTGGTGTAAGTTTGGGTTCTGTCAAAAGGTTTGAATCTACTGGCAATATATCGCTGCTCTCTCTTACCAGAATTTCTATAGCACTTGATCTGGCTGATGAGATAAGGAATATATTTGCGGAGGTCCCTTATCAAAGTATAGAGGAGGTTATTCATGACAGAAAATAAATGTTTGAAAGTTTGACCGCGGAGCGTCCAGAGTGCATATGTGTACTGCGGCAGCACTTTTAGAACTGGATTTTACGCAGCCCAGCCTGGATTATCACAGTCTGATGAAACTGACAAAAATAATTACCAGAGACAGCCCGGAAGATATAGAGAATATGTATCGCAGAATGTGCTTTAATGTATTTGCTCATAACCGGGATGACCATTCTAAGAATTTCACATATTTGTACGATGAGAATAAGGAAAAATGGTGTCTTAGCCCTGCATATGATCTGACTTACAGCAGTACCTATTATGGGGAACATACAACAACTGTTGATGGAAATGGATCAGATCCGGGCATGAAAGAATTGATAAAGGTAGGGACGAAAGCAGGAATGAGCAGGAATAAATGCAGAGAGCTTGCAGAAGAAATCCAGGAATGTGTGAATCAGATGCTTGGGAAATATAGAATATGATGCAGGGAAACATGGAAGTGCAGAGAGGTGTGGCGGCAAGGCGCCATACCTCTCTTTGTATACTCCTTATGTCAATATTTCCCATAAGTCTTAACCGCATCAAACATAGCAAGCACATTCTCATGCTTCACCCCATAATCAATGGTCGTATTCACATCAAAGATATATCCGCCGTCCGGAGCACAGACATCCAGAAGGCGTTTGACCGCGTCTGTCACCTGTTCCGGTGTTCCTGTCTCCAGGATTCTTCCGTCAAATCCGCCGGAGATACAGCAGTTCTTTCCGACAATCCGTTTTGCCTCCTTCATATCACAGTTTTCAAAGTGCACCAGGCACTTTCCGGCGGGAAGCTCTGACAAGAATTCAAGCCGGGAATCATATTTCCCTTCTGTGTAGACGTAGGGAATCTGTCCGGCAGCAGCCAGATCATTTACCAGAGCCTTTAAAGTCGGCCAGTAAAATTCTCTGTACTGCTCATTTCCCATAAAACCGTCAAGCCCCTTGTGCAGAGGAATGAAGACCACTTTTCCCTTGGAAGTTTCGGCCTGGGAAAGCGCTCCGTATAAGGTGCCGGGGTAGAAGAAGTCAATGGCTTTATGGACATTCTCCGGCTGTTCGTACAGATCGGCCATGGTATCCAGCGTACCTCTGAGACAGTCACTTAACATGTCAAAGGCACAGGTAGTGGTGGCTTTGAAAAAGAGGGGATAGCCGGCCTCCATCATTTCCGCGTCAAAGTTATGGGCCTCCCCGTAATACAGGGAGATCATTTTGGCGGCTTCCCCCAGTTTTATAAACATCTCTGCAATTTCCGGGTCTGCAAACTGCATCATTCCGGGGAGAGCGCCATATCCCAGCATTCCGCCGAAGGACATCTTTGCCATGGGCTCCAGCAGTTTAAAATTCCTGGGAAGGTATTTCTTCATGATCCAGCCGGTCAGGTCTGTCAGAAGCTCCGAATATTCATCATCGCCCAGATATGCCTTTTCCACGAATTGATGGATGGAATTTTCAGTACAGACGCCGCCCTGCTGTCCGGCCCACTGCAGGAACGTGATTCCTGTCAGCTCAAAGCAGCGCCCGAGTCCGCAGAAAAACGGGGAGTAGCCATAGTTGGCATCCGGTTCGTAATCCTTCAGATATTGGCGGAGTGCGTTCTGCATGACCGCCGAATCATACATGGCCTCCGCCATGGTGTGGCCGGAATGAGTAACGGAATAGGTCTGGACAAAGGGTATTACAGGTACACGGTCAGGTTCCTTCACCGCAAGTGCCTCGTCGATTCGTTTCATTCTTTGCTGGTACTGTTCTGTAGTGCTCATATACAATCCTCCTTTGTATAGCACAATAATTGTTCATACTTTTATTGTATCACAAAAGAAAAGGATTGACTGTTTTATTTGTATTAAATAAATATTCAGAAAACATCTGCCGTATCATCACTGCCGATAAAATGATATACCGGTATTTTTCAATATTATACCGGAAGTTTACCAGCCGTTTTCAAGATGTATATCGAAATCTTTCAATTGCCGTTCCTTCCCCGCGTATTTTTCCCTCCATTGTTTTGGGGAGTCCCCCATATATTTCTTGAAATTCCTGTTAAATGTGGATTCCGAGGTGAAGCCGGATTTTGAGATGATCTCATGGATGGAGCGGTCTGTGCTGCGCATGGAGTCAGCGGCATTCAGGATTCTTATCTTATTGATATAGTCAAGAGCAGAGGTATTCATAAATGCCTTGAAAATTTTTCTGAAATACGTCTCACTGATGCTGCAGGCATCGGCCAGATCCTGAATCCTGATCGGGGACTGATAATGGCTGCGGATGTAATCAAGTGCCGGTTTGATCTGGCTTTCGTTCTCCACATCCAGAGGCTTACTGCAGGTTAAAAGCGCGTCATCCATCTCAGAAGATGTCAGCCGGGCAATCCTCATGAGCAGGGAAAATACCATGCCTTTTACGATAGATGTATGGTATTCCTTCTGCACCAGCATTTCGTGGAGAATGATACGAAAGGCAGCGGCAATTTCCGAATATTCTTTGGCATGGATAAAATGCGCTTTCTGTGTGATCAGTTTTTTCATATAATTCAGTTTGGCTTTATCATTTCCATAGACAGGTTCCAGACATTTGTCTATGTCGACGAAGAGGTATTCCCAGGTGATGATACTGCCGGGAATGCTGTCTGTGGAATGGGGATAATTGGGAGGGATTACGGAAATCATATGGGATTCGATTTTGAGGGCCTGATCGCCCAGCAGCAGATTTCCGTTCCCGTTATAACAGTAGCCGATTTCCATCAGATTATGAAAATGAAGGCATGCGGTCCGTGTCCCGACGCAGTTCAGCCAGTTATTCCCGGTCAGAAAATATATGGGAAGCTGAGGCAGAGTGTCATAATATCTGAATTCTACTTTGGGTTTTTGCGTATTGTCCATAATGTGCTTCTTTCTATTGATTTACAGATTCTAATATACATGGCGTTCGTGATTCAAACGGTATTCAAGGGCTGTCATGCCTGTCACCTTCTTAAATTGTTTGGAAAAATAAGCAGGGTCTGAATAGCCCACATTTTCGCCAATGATATTTACATGGAGCTGTGTAGTGCCAAGCAGCTTCTGGGCCTCCTCAATGCGGATCCTTGTGAGAAGCTGAAGCGGAGTCAGCTGGTATTTTTTCTTTATGCAGCGCGTGATGTATGCCGGATGGAAAGAAAACTGCCGTGACAGTTCCGTCAGACTGAAGGGCTGCCGGTAATTGGCACACAGATACTCATAAATCTCTTCTGCCAGTGTTTTCTCTCTTGGCTGGTCATTGCAGCTGCAGATGAGTGCCAGTATATTCATAAAGAGAATCTGGTATTCAATCTGGGATGATACAGAGTCAAAAAATAATTTCTGCTGATTGTATCTGTCAATTTTTACAAGGGAAATCTGGTCCAGATATCCCAGAAGCTTTTCTCTGTATCCCTCCGGAATCAATCCAAACTGCGGGAGAGAGACGTGGAACTGCTCTTTCTGGTAATATTTATTTTTGTTCATTTTGTCACTTAGATTGACAGCCGGGGCATCTGAGTAGGAAAAAGCTCCCTCTGTATAGAAATGCACCCAGGAAAAAACAGTATCTTCCGTGCAGTGACGGTATCCCATATGGGTTCGTTCCGGTACCAGAATCAGGAATTCTCCTTCCTGCACGGTAAACTGCTTCCCCTTCTCTTCCATATATAGAACACCTTCTCTTACATAGATCAAATCAAAGGTATTGTGGATCATTCGCCGTTCATGGCGGTCCCCCTTGCGGTAAATGGACATTCCGCCCACGATCAGATGCGGCAGAGGCGGACAGGTAAAGTGGATATACATAGTGTTCATGACCTTTCGTTAAAATAAGGGTTTCTTCGCCCGTATGACAATATTTATTGTATGATTTTATCATTTGTTCCAGAGAAAAACAAGAAATAATCAATTTTGTTATATAAATCAGGTTTGTATTGTTATATAAAAGGTCATATTCTGCCATTTTCCTGTCGAAAATGTCATACTATAATAAGTCCATCAGCAAAAGCCAAGACGGAAAACAAAAAAGATAATATTTCAGGAGGTCAATTTATTATGGAGAAGTCACAGGCAAAATGGAAAACAATTTTAAAGAACTACAAGTTTTCCATCATTTTATTGATGGGTGTGGTAGTGGGAGCGCTGCTGGGCGTGTTTCTTGGTGAGAAGGCAGGCGTTCTGCAGCCGCTGGCAGATATTTTTCTGAATATGGTATTCTGCCTGATCGTACCAGTAGTATTTGTCTCAATCGCAAATTCTATTGCAAACATGGGGAATCTGAAAAAGCTGGGAAAAGTCCTGGGAGTTTTCTTTGCAGTGGTAGTGGGAGGGGGAATCATCACTTCAGCCCTTGGCATTATCGCGGTTCAGATCTTTGACCCTGCCAAGGGTGTGAGTGTGGTCTTTGATGAGGCTGTGGATGCGGGAAACACTTCGCTGAATCTGGTAAATCTCTTCACTACCTCTGATTTTGTGGATCTGCTGTCTATCAACAACATGATGGCACTGATTGTATTTGCCATTCTTTTCGGTATTTCCGTTGCCTGTATTGGGGAGAAGGGGAAACCGGTGGTCACATTGTTTGAGGCGTTAAGCGAAGCCCTTGGTAAGATGGTTTCTATTGTAATGTTCTATGCTCCGGTGGGCATTGCCTGTTATTTTGCTACACTGATCGGAAAGACAGGCAGTCAGATCATTGGTTCCGTGGCGAGAATGTCAGTGATCTATGTGGGATTCTGTATTCTGTTTTTTGTGGCATTTGGAATCATTATGCCGTTTCTGGGAGGCGGGAAAGAAGGTCTCTGCAGATACTGGAAAGAAATCTGGCTTCCTGCCGCAACCGCAGCCGGTTCCTGCAGCAGTACAGCCTGTATTCCTCTGAATCTGTTGGCATCTAAGAAAATGGGAATCCCGGATGAGGTCAGCAGCCTTGTCATCCCCCTTGGGGCAAGCATGCACAAAAACGGTGTCATTGCAGTACAGATAGTAAAAATAGCGTTTCTTCTGGGTGTCTTCCATATGGAAATGGGACCGCAGGAGATGGTGAAAGCAGTTCTGGTGGCAGTTATCAGCGGCATCATTGTGGGAACCATACCGAGCGGCGGTTTCATCGGTGAAATGTTCATATGTACAGCATTTGGCTTCCCCACAACGGTCATTCCCGTTATTGTCATCATGGGGACCCTGACAGACCCGTTCTGTACCATGGTAAGTGTATCAGGGGACCCGGCCCTTGCCATGCTGGTGGCTAAAATTGTAGAAGGCAGAGACTGGGTGAAGGCAAAAGTGTTCACACCGGCAGAGGTATAAAGTTCAGGAGGAAATATGACAGAGACAGAAATTGTAAAAAAAGATTTGGAAGAGATTTACATAGGGAATCTGAATACCGTGGACGCGGATCTGAAACTGCCTTTAAAGGGGAGAAACGGCTCTTCTTTTCAATGGGAGTCAAAGGAGATTCTCTTTATCAGCCATGACGGAAAAGTGACAAGGCCCACCTTTGGCGTCGGTAACAGAAAAGTGACCCTGCAGGTAGAAGCAAAATACCTGGGAAGCAGAGCAAGCCGGGTTTTTGAAGCCACTGTTCTGGAGGAACCCAGAAAAGTCCGGGTCAAAGAGATAAAAAAAGTGATTGTCCATGCAGAGCCGGGAAAAAGGGCAGAGCTGCCTCCTGTTGTCATTGTACTGGAGGAAAACGGGGATGCCGTCACACTTCCTGTTATGTGGGATGCGTACGAACCGAAAAAGGAAGAAGGAATCCTGTGCGTATGCGGCGCAGCGGAAGATACGGAGAAAAAAGCGCTGGCGGAAATCCACTATGAGAAGAAGAAAAGTATGGAAAATAAAGTCCGGGATAAAGAGGTTCTGGTTTCTTTTCCGGCAGGAAGTGTAACCTTAAAGCCGGGAAGTATGTTTTATGAAGCCCAGGAGAAGATGGCAGAATTCCTGAAGAAAACAGACGATGACCAGATGCTGTATAATTTCCGCGCGGCAGCCGGACTGGATACAAAGGGCGCCCAGCCCATGACCGGCTGGGACGCACCGGAGTGTAATCTGAAAGGGCATACCACAGGACATTATTTATCCGCGCTCGCCCTTTCCTACAGCGCTTCCGGGGATGAAGTGCTGAAAAAGAAAATGGATTACATGGTATCCGGCCTGTTCCACTGTCAGAAGGCGCTGGAAGAAAAGGGATGGCATAAAGGTTTCCTCAGCGCGTACGGGGAGGAGCAGTTCGACCTTCTGGAGGAATATACCACATATCCCACCATCTGGGCGCCGTACTATACTTTGGATAAGATCATGTCGGGTTTGTACGACTGCTGTACCCTTGGAGAAAATCATCAGGCGCTGGAGCTTCTGCAGCGTATGGGGGACTGGGTGTACGAAAGGCTTTCTGTTCTGACAAAGGAACAGCGTGACAGGATGTGGTCCATGTACATTGCAGGTGAATTCGGAGGAATGATCGGAATCCTGGTAAAACTGTATGAGAAAGCCGGGAAGGAACGTTATTACAGGGCAGCGGAATATTTCCGTAATGAGAAATTGTTCTATCCCATGGCGGAAAATGTGGATACGCTGAAGGATATGCATGCCAACCAGCATATTCCCCAGATCATCGGCGCGCTGGAAATGTATAAGGCTAAGGGTGAGACGCGGTATCTGGACATTGCCCGGAACTTCTGGGATATGGTTACAAAAGGCCATGTCTACACCATCGGCGGGACCGGTGAGACAGAGATGTTCCATATGGCCGGTCATCTCACAGACTATCTCACAGACAAGTCAGCGGAGAGCTGTGCCAGCTACAATATGCTGAGACTGACCTCCGGGCTGTTTCGTATGAAGCCTGCGGGCAGCAGGATGGATTACTATGAGAATACTCTCTGCAATCATGTTCTTTCATCCATGAGCCATGCATACGACGGAGGAACCACCTATTTCATGCCCCTTCGTCCGGGCGGACAGAAGGAGTTTAGCACAGAGGAAAATACCTGCTGCCACGGAACAGGGCTGGAGAGCAGATTCCGGTATATGGAAGATATTTATATGGATAGTCAGGAGTCTGTGTATATCAATCTCTATATCCCGTCTGTTTTGAAAACAGATAAAATCCATATAGAACAGACAGAAGAAACCTGCGGAGTTATCCGCTTTACAGTCAGGATATATGGGGATAAAGAGGCAGCATTTCGTGTGCCCGGGTGGACAGATGGTTTTGAGATCCGGATAGGGGAAGAAATCTACAGGGAGGCGGCAGCGGACGGCTATATCCATATCAGAAGAAACTGGAATCAGGAAACGACCGTCATAGTCCGTGAAATCTATACCATGAGAGAAATCGTATCCCCGGACAACCGGAAGTTTAGAAGTCTGGCATACGGACCGTATATACTGGCAGAGGTTTCAGAGGAAGAGGCGTTCCGACCGCTGCCGGATCTGCAGAAAATGAGAAGGACGGAGAATGGAAAGTGTCTGGAGTTTACCGAGGGACAGCGCAGGTTTGTTCCTTTGGCTGAGATAGACCATGAAAAGTATCATGTGTATTTTATGAAATAATGAAACAGGTAAGAGATACAGGCCGCCGGGAGAGATTCCGGCGGTCTGTAATTTGTACACAGAAATGGCAGTACCTTTTTATGCAAAGTGTGTCGGCACAGACGTGATTCCGGAAAAATCATCAGGTGTTTACAGATGGATCATTGGAACAGAAGAGTAAAATTACAAAATAATGGGGTAAATATACGAACAAATATTGCAAATACAAACAAAACTTTCAAAATAAACTTGATAAATCATCCGTAATATGGTATTATAAATCCATAAAATAAGAACAAATGTTCTGTATTGCGAAAGAGGGGGATTTGATGTTACCGGAAGAGTTAAGGGAACTGGCTGCAAAAGTCCGGGCACAGAGGGCAGAGGCGCAGTTTCTGGAAGTGAAAGCTGCAAAAGACGGCTGTCCGAAAAGGCTTTATGATACATTATCCGGCTTTTCCAATCAGGACAGCGGAGGTATCCTGATTTTCGGTCTTGATGAGAGAGCGGCATTCCGGGCGGTGGGCGTATATGATCTGCATGATCTGCAGAAGAAGGTGACAGAGCAGTGCAATCAGATGGAGCCGCCGGTCCGGGCTGTATTTACATTTGCGGAATACGAAGGTGTAAACATATGTTCCGCAGAGATTCCTGCCATTGACCTTGCAGAACGTCCCTGTTACTATAAGGGCGCCGGTAAAGTAAAAGGCGCATATATACGGGTTGGAGATGCGGACCTTCCCATGACGGACTATGAGATCTACAGCTATGAGGCATACCGTAAGCACGTGCATGATGATGAGCGTACTGTGGAGAGAATCCCGGTTTCCATGCTGGAACAGACAAGGCTGGAACGTTTTTTGAACGATAAGAAGGCAGAGCGTCCGCAGTTTTCTCTCCTTCAGGAGCCACAGATGCTGGAGATGCTCAATGTGACCAGAGGAGGCATTCCCACTCTGGCCGGGATTATGAATTTTTGCATCTATCCTCAGGGTATATTTCCTCAGTACAGCATAACCGCGGTCGTGGTACCGGGCTATGAGATTGGGGACGTGGGTGAAGACCTGGAGCGCTTCATGGACAACAGGAGAATCTGCGGAACAATCTCCGAGATGGTGGAGGAGGCTGTGGGTTTCTGTAAGCGCAACATGAAAGTAAAGACCATCATTGACCCGGATACCGGCAGGCGGAGGGATAAGGCCGAATATCCTCTGAACGCAGTCAGGGAAGCTGTTTTAAATGCCCTGATCCACAGAGATTACAGTGAGCATACAGAGGGGACTCCGGTGCAGATCGACTTTTTTAAAGACCGCCTGGAAATCCATAGCCCGGGAAACCTGTACGGCAGGATGACAGTAGAGCAGCTTGGCGTGGCCCGGCCTGACCTGCGCAATCCGGCCCTGGCAGTCATGGCGGAGAGCCTGACCGGAGCGGAGAACCGTTATTCCGGTATCCCCACGATCCGCAAGGAAATGGCAGATGCCGGTCTGCCTGACCCGGTCTTTGAGAACCGGCGCAATGAATTTGTTGTGACCCTCTATAACGGTACTGTCAGCTACCGCAGTGTGTCATCAAAACCTTCGGTAGTCATGGAAAGTGCATTGTATGCTGTGAACGGCCCGGATACGGAAGAGATGCCGGGGGAGAAAAGCGTACAGGATTTACTGAAATTCTGCGCACAGCCAAGGTCAAAGACAGAGATCGCAGAGTTTATGGGCGTGAAAACTTTGTATTATGCCATGAAAAAATATGTGAATCCGCTTTTGAGAAGCGGGAAGCTGGTCATGACTCTGCCGGAGAAGCCACAGAGTAAGCTGCAGAAGTATTATGCGGCGGGGAGGGGATGAACCTCCAGAGCCGCATCTATGCAGATACAAATAATAAATATTATAAATATTCTAAAGCTTTTATGAAACCTATTGACAAAATCCCGTTTCGGACTTATGATTATTAAAATCCGAAACGGGATTTTGAGCTGTAAAGGAGGAAAAAATGAACAACAATGTGAAAGAACAATTGGCAGCTTTAAATCAGCTTGACAGAAAGCAGGGAGAATTGTACCATCGCTTTGCTGTCCGCTTGGGGATTTCTGATACAGCATTTTGGGTTTTGTACAGCCTTTGCGAATCAGATGAGATTTATACACAAAACAGTCTTGCAGAGTTGTGGTGCATTCCGAAACAGACAATCAACTCAGCGATCAATGTCCTTGTAAAAGCCGGCTATGTACAGCTTGCCCCGATACAGAAAGCGCGTAACAGCAAATCTATACATTTAACAGAAAAGGGAAGTGAATTTTGCAGGGAAATGATCCTGCCGTTGTTTATTGCTGAGCAGAAAGCATTTTCAAGGTTGTCAGAGACAGAACGGGATACGGCAGTTGCCCTTTCTGAAAAGCATCACCTATTCCTCAAGGAGGAGCTGGGGCATCTGTTGGAATGCGGAAAAGGGGGATCGGAATGAGAGAGCAGTGGCTTCTATGCCCCTTTTGTAAAAGTAAAACAAGATTAAAGATACAGGAAAATACAGTGCTGCAGAATTTTCCTCTATTTTGTCCGAAGTGTAAGCAGGAAGCCCTGATTACCGTGAAGCAATTTAAAATGTCTATTATCAAAGAGCCAGACGCGAAGACGCAGAGCCGATAACTACGATTTTTATTCGTGGTTATCGGCTCCTTTTTATTTATGACAATAGAAAATTCGCTGGGGCGTGCTTTCTATTGACGAACAGGAGGTTACAATGAAGAAACTATTATATTTTTTGAGGCCGTATAAAAATAAACTCCTGCTTATGATAGGATTGCTGTTTATACAGGTCATGGGAACCCTATATATCCCGACACTCACCGCAGATATTGTAAATAACGGTATTGTGACAGGGAATCTGGATCATGTGTGGAAAACAGGCGGGTTTATGCTCCTGACCGCTGTGGTCACTGCGGTATTTTCCGTTCTCGGGACATATACATCCACATATATATCCACCAGCATGGGGTGTGATATCCGTGGGGCCTTATTCCGGAGAGCACAGGAGTTTTCTATCAATGACTTTAACAGGTTCGGCGCGGCATCCTTGATCACACGGAGCACCAATGATGTGACACAGATACAGGTGGCTTTTTCCATTATTGTTGAAATGCTGCTTCCTGCCCCATTTATGACGATTGCCGGATTGATCCTTGCATTTTCAAAAAACAGGCTGCTGGCATTCACGATTCTTGGCTTTATGATAGCGATCATTGTTTTTGTTGTCATGATGGGTAAAAAAGTCATCCCTATATTTGACAGTCTGCAGGTCCTGCTGGATAAGATCAACCGGACTGTCAGAGAAAGCATTATCGGGGTCAGGGTGATCCGTGCTTTTAACCGCACCGCATATGAAAAAATGCGCACGGATAAAACTTTCCAGGAGTATGCCGCAACAGCTATTAAAGCAAATAAGATATTTGCAGTCATGATACCATTCGTCATGGTGCTTATGAATGTCTGTACACTGGTGATCATCTGGGTCGGCGGCAGTCAGGTGGCGAGAGGCGGTATGGAGATCGGAGATATTATGGCGATCATTGAATATGCTATGCTGACACTTATGTATCTGCTGATGGGAGTTGCCGTATTTATCTTCATTCCCCGCGCCCAGATCTGTGCGAACCGTATCACGGAGGTATTGGAAAACAGACCGGAGCCGGCAGCAAGTATTGTGCAGATTAGCGAGGGAGAAGCAGACGCGGCTGTGGAATTCAGAAATGTGACATTCCGTTACGCGGGAGCAGAGGAAGTGGTACTGCAGGATATAAACTTCACTGTAGAAAAAGGAAAGACAACAGCAGTTATAGGCAGTACCGGTTCGGGAAAATCTACGATCGCCTGCCTTCTGATGCGGTTTTATGATATTGAGAACGGGAATATTTTGATCGACGGAAAAGATGTGCGTGAATATCCGCAGGAGGAGCTGCGTGACAAAATCGGTTACGTGCCGCAGAAAGCCTTTCTTTTCAGCGGGACGATCGCGGATAATCTGCGTCATGGAAAAAAAGACGCAACAGAAAAGGAAATGCACCATGCTGTGAAGACCGCTCAGATCGACGACTTTATCACAAATCTGGAAAAAGGGTTGGAATCTCCGGTCTCTCAGGCTGGGAGTAACTTTTCCGGAGGGCAGAAGCAGCGGCTTTCTATTGCAAGAGCACTCATAAGGAAACCGGAGATTTTTATTTTTGATGACAGTTTTTCAGCGTTGGATTTTAAAACGGATGCCCGTCTGCGTAAGGCACTGAAACAGGATGTGTCAGAAAGTGCGGTCATCATTGTGGCCCAGCGGATCAGTACGATCCTGGATGCCGATCAGATCATTGTGTTGGATGAAGGAAAGATCGTCGGCAAGGGTACACATAAAGAATTACTTGAGAACTGCCCGGTTTATCAGCAGATAGCCAGGTCACAGATGAGTGAGGAGGAATTGGCATGATAGAAGAAAAAGGAGCTATGGACGTACAGAACAATACCGATTCCCTGGGAGAAGGAATGACAGCAGACCGTGCGCAAAATATCAAGGGTACATTAAAACGTTTCTTCAAGGATTTGATGAAGCAGAAGGGAAAGATTATTTTCACATTTATCTGTCTGGCTGTTTCCGCTGTGTGTACGATTTTAACACCGACACTGATCGGCCGGGCGATTAACCGGATTTTTGACGGAGTGCAGAATGCAAGGGCCATTGGCGGGATATTTACAGTAAACCTTATATCCATGGGCAACATTATGTTCGTCATCCTGGTATTGTATCTGCTTGGGGCGCTTTTTAACTACATTCCACAGTATATTTTAGCCGGCGTATCGCAAAAACTGACACTCTCTCTGCGGGAATCCATAAGCGGGAAACTGAACCGGCTTCCGCTTCGGTATTATGACACGCACAAAAAAGGCGATATTCTGAGCCGTGTGACCAGTGACCTTGAAAAAGTGGCGGATACACTGCAGGAAGGGCTGACACAGTTTATCTCTGCGGTGATCACGATCACCGGCGCATTCGTAATGATGCTTTCAATCAGTCCTTCTTTAACACTGGTTGCATTACTCACCATAATTGTGAGCATGACGGCTGCCGTTTTGATCTCCATGAAGACAAACCGCTATTACGCAAAAAATCAGTCTGCACTTGGGGAATTGAATGCCAATATCGAGGAATCTTTTACAGGCAACAGCCTGATCAAGGCATTTAATCTGCAGGAAGAGATGATAAAGAACAATGATGAGCTGAATGAAAAATTGAGGAAGACTTCTTTGAACGCGCAATTTATTACCTATGCCATCAACCCTCTGATCCGCCTGTTGGGACAGATTGGTTATGTGGTCATAGCTGTCCGCGGAGCCATGTCCGTGATCAGCGGCACAATCTCTATTGGTGAAGTACAGGCTATTTTCCAATATATAAACCAGATATCCGAACCGGTCACGGAGATGTCCTATACACTCAACAGCCTGCAGGCAGCAATCGCTTCCGTAGAGCGGGTTTATCAGATCGAAGACGAGCTGGAGGAATTACCGGATGCAACCAACGAGGTCTTGCTTCCGACCCCTCGGGGAAATGTTTCTTTTGAGCAGGTACGGTTTGGATACAGCGATGACAAAATCCTGATGGAAAATATTGATTTCCGGATACAGGCAGGCAGTCAGATCGCTGTTGTGGGACCGACGGGAGCTGGAAAAACAACGCTTGTCAATCTGCTGATGCGGTTCTATGAATTGCAGGGCGGCAGGATCACCATTGATGGTGTCAACATCAGGGACATGAACCGAAAAGAGCTGCGTTCTATTCTTGGAATGGTATTGCAGGATACCTGGCTGTTTAATGGCACGATCGCCGAGAATATAGCCTATGGATATGAGGATGCTTCGATGGAAGAAATCATAGGGGCTGCGAAGGCGGCCAGAATCGATCATTTTATCCGTACTCTGCCCCAGGGATATCAGACCATTTTAGATGATGAACTGACGGGCATCTCTGTGGGCCAGAAACAGCTGATGACAATTGCAAGGGTGATTCTTGCCAACCCGGCCATTTTAATTTTGGATGAAGCAACATCCAGCGTGGATACACGGACAGAGGTTGAGATCCAGAAAGCCATGAATCATCTGATGAAAGGGCGGACCAGCTTTGTCATTGCACACCGCTTGTCCACTATCCGGGATGCGGACCTTATTTTAGTGATGCGGGAAGGAACGATCATCGAGCAGGGCACCCATGAGGAGCTGCTCGCCCGCAATGGCTTTTACGCTGAACTGTATCAAAGTCAGTTTGCCGCACAATCCGTTTAGGAGCTTTGGATAGGTGATGATGCGCATATGCGGAAAATATATCCGAGCATGATGGCTGCCCGTCAGGCGGACAGAGGGTACAAAAAACAGGAAAGGAGGCGTTTTGATGAAGCAGAATACCATGACAAAACCTATTACTTATGAGAATATGTTTTGGCTGTTTATGATCGGCAGTGTCTTAGGCGTGATTCTGGAAGGTATCTGGTGTCTGATCCGGGCGGGACATTGGGAGACCCATGTGGTTTCCATGTGGGGACCGTTTTGTATTATCTATGGTTTTGGAGCAGTCGGGCTTTATCTGGGATCTGTCCGGTTAAAAAATAAAAGCCGGGTAACGCAGTTTCTGGTATTTTCCCTGATTGCCGCTGTGTTTGAGTATGCCTGCAGCTGGGTTCTGGAATATTGGCTCCATATGAAAGCCTGGGATTACAGCAGGCATTTTCTGAATATCGAAGGCCGGGTAAGTCTTAAAATGACTGTTTTGTGGGGGGCACTGGGAATTGTTTTCTCACGATGGTTAGTGCCGGTGATCGATAAGATGTTTGACAGGATGCAGGCGAAATTTTGGAAAGCGGCCTGTATCTTCATGAGTGTATTTATGGCTGTTAATCTTTCCCTGACAGCCATGTGCCTGGTCCGCTGGAGAGACCGCCATGAAGGGATAACGCCAAAAAACCGTGTGGAACGGGTTATTGATGAGACATATGATGACAATAAAATGGAAAAAAGATTTTGCGAATGGAGTTTTATGGACGGAAAGGAGCGTGCTTATTGAAAGAACAGAGGAACGACCGTCAGCAGACGGAACAACAGCGGGGGTTCATAACGAAATTCGTTTATTGGGCAATCATAGCCATAATTACATACGGTATCATAAAATATGCATTACCCGTTTTATCCCCGTTTTTGATCGCGGGAATCATAGCTTGTATTTTAAACCGCCCGATCTGTATGCTGTCAGAAAAAACGCATCTGAAAAGACCCTTTATCTGCATTCCTGTTGTGGTACTGTTTTTCATAATCATAGGGATTTTGTTTGGAGCCGCAGGAGGTAAAATTGTGGAGGGAATGAAAGAAACTGCAGACGCTCTGCCATCGCTGTTTACGGAAGTCGTTTTTCCGTTTTTAGAGGCCGCAGCAGATAAACTGGATGGACTGCTGGCAGTGCCTGGTCCGGATGCAGGAGAGATTTTTTCTGTCCTTATGCAGTCAATGGGAAAAGGGATCACGGCTGCATCGGGTTTTCTTTTTAAAATGATTACGGGAGCTGCATCTGTAATCCCATCCTTATTTTTAAAGACGATCATAACGATCATTGCCACTGTTTTCCTTACGATTGATTTTGAAAGGATAAAAACATTTATCATACGTCAGATTCCGGACAGCAAACGTCAGGTTTTCAAAGAGGCACGTTCTTTTTTTGGCGGAACGATTTTAAAATGCCTGGTCTCTTATATAGCAATCTTTGGCATCACTTTTCTGGAGCTTGCGTTGGGATTTACGTTTCTGAGAATCCCACATGCCATTCTGCTTGCCGCACTGGTTGCCGTTGTGGATATTTTACCGGTTTTAGGAACAGGGACTGTACTGCTGCCGTGGGGAGTTCTTTCATTGGTCATGGGGGATTATGGAATCGGAACAGGTATCCTTCTACTCTATCTCGTTATAGCTATCGTAAGAAATACCATAGAGCCAAAACTTGTGGGAAAACAGATGGGTCTGCATCCTATGGTTACCTTTGCAGGTATGCTGCTCGGTTTAAAATATTTCGGATTTTTAGGTATGCTTGGTGTACCGCTGTTTTTTGCATTTTTATACCGGTTAAATGAAAAAGGGATGATTGCTTTTATTAAATAAACTGATCACAGGAGGAAATAATATGAAAACAATAACAGTGAGCCGTGAGTTTGGAAGCGGCGGCAGGGAACTGGGAAAACGTCTGGCAGATGTTCTCGGTGTCGCTTATTATGACAAAGAGATCATCAGCAAAATTGCGGAAAACCTTAAGCTGGATGAACAGTATATCGAAAACCATCTGGAAAGAGATTTTACTGTGAACTTTCCGTATACCTTTCGGTGTAGTTTCAGCACACCGTTTTATGCCATGAATCAGGTAGTGGATATGCTGGTAGAACAGCACAAAATTATCCGTACCCTTGCAAAAAGGGAAGACTGCGTGATCGTAGGCAGAGGCGCAGACGCTGTACTTCATGATATGGGGCCATACAACATTTTTGTATATGCGGATATGGCTGCAAAAAAGGAACGCTGCCGGAATCGGGCATCTCCGGGCGAAACACTGTCTGAGCGCGAACTTGAACGCAGGATCAGGCAGATAGATAAAGCCCGGGCGGCAAGCTATGACCTTGTTTCCGGGTACCCGTGGGGGGATAAGAGAGCTTATCATCTCTGTGTCAATACCACTGGTCTTGATATCCCCCAAATTGTGCCGCACCTGGCGGCTTTTGTAAAAATCTGGTTTGAAAGGAAAGATCATGGCGATTCAATTATCTGATCATTTTGATTATAAAAAATTATTAAAATTTGTATTTCCATCTATCATTATGATGGTATTTACCTCTATTTACGGTGTGGTGGACGGTCTGTTTGTATCCAATTTTGTCGGAAAGACTGCTTTTGCCGCTATAAATCTGATCATGCCGGTTGATATGATCTTTGGTGGTGTCGGTTTTATGCTGGGGACAGGCGGAAGCGCTCTGGTTGCCAAAACACTGGGAGAACAAAAACGGGAAAAAGCAAACCGTTATTTTACCATGATGGTCTGGATAACAGTCATCTCAGGCGCTGTTCTCTCCATAATCGGAATCGCAGTCATGCGTCCGGTAGCAGTCTGGTTAGGGGCAGACGGAGGCATGCTTCCCAATTGTGTACTCTACGGCAGGATCATGATGGGCTTCAGCATTTCCTTTATGCTCCAGAACGCGCTTCAGGGATTTCTGATCACGGCGGAGAAACCAAATCTCGGTCTGGCGGCGACCGTAGCGGCAGGTGTGACCAATATGGCATTGGATGCCCTGTTTATCGTTGGTTTCAAATGGGGAGTAGCAGGTGCGGCTATTGCCACAGGGCTGAGTCAATGTGTGGGGGGCCTGATCCCACTCATTTATTTCCTGCGGCCCAATACCAGCCTTCTCCGCCTGACAAGAACCAAGTTGGAGGCAGTTCCTATCGTCAAAGCCTGTGCGAACGGCGCATCCGAAATGGTATCGAGTGTTACTTCATCCGTCGTGGGTATCTTCTATAATTTTCAGCTGCTGAAATATGCCGGAGAAAATGGCGTCGCCGCTTACGGTGTTCTCATGTATGTTCAATTTATTTTTGCCGCTGTCTTTATTGGATATTCTATGGGATGCGCGCCGGTCATCAGCTATCACTATGGCGCTGATAACCATGCAGAACTAAAGAATCTGTTCCGAAAAAGCATCATCCTGATGGGGGCGATTGGCGGAGGTATGGTCGTGGCGGCGCAGATTTTTGCCCTTCCGCTTTCCGATATCTTTGTGGGATACGATATGACACTCTTTAAGATGACGGTTCATGCCCTTCGGATTTCCACCATATCATTTCTGATCGTGGGATTTAATATTTTTGCGTCTTCCTTCTTTACTGCCCTCAACAACGGTGGTGTGTCGGCAGCGATTTCTTTCCTGCGGACATTTATCTTCAAGCTTGCCGCGGTATTGTTTCTGCCTGTTTTACTTGGTCTGGACGGCATATGGTGGGCGGATGTCACAGCGGAAATTTTTGCGTTTGTAATCTCACTTTTCTTTTTGATCAGGGAAAGAAAGAAATACCATTATATGTAATAGCAGAAAGGATGTTTATCATGAAAAAGAGTACCAAAATGTTATTGATCGGAGCAGGGATCACCGCTCTTGGATTTGCCGCCTATTCATTTTTTAAAGAGTTGGTTTCAGACACAGTGGAGTCCGAAGATCTTGACTGGGTAAATGCCACAGCAGAAGCAGCCGGACAGTCGAAGGCAGGTCAGGAATATTATTCCTATCACTCCGGGTTAAAGAGAAGCGAATGAGGATGGAGGTAACGTTTAAAGCTTGAAAGCCTATGGATGCAGCAAATGACTATGCAAAGCAGCGGAGGTGTTGTTATGAAGTTTGTTGACAATAAGAAAAAGTACAGTTTGTTAAAGTTGGGTGCTGTAGTAATTGCTGCACTTGTAATATTAGATATAATCGGCAGGAAATATGAAAAAAGATATTTTACAGTGCCGATAAAACTGAGGATCAAATAAAGAAGAGAGGGTGCAGCATCTGTATCGGGATTAAGCCGATCATGCATGGGTTTAAAAGGGATAAAATAAGTTGGAGGTTGAAGATTAGTGAAGACTGTGACGAAGAACGTATTCACAAGAGAGCAGATTCGCAGACTGGTCAATAAGCATTTTCCCGGTGCGGAGATCACTTCAGTCAGGACATTAAAAGGCGGTACATTTAATACCCTTTATCAGATCGAAGGAACCGGCGGCCTTGAAAAAGGAGTGGTCTTAAAAACAAGCCCCATAGAATCTGTTGGGGTTCCGAATCATGAGAAGGATATTTTGCGTGCTGAGATCTATGCCTATCAATTATTGAAACATGTGAAAATCCCGATTCCAAAGATATATGTCTACGACTTTTCCAGGAAAGTTATTCCCTGTGATTATTTTATTATGGAACGGATAAAAGGAAAGTCCTGGTATGAACTCTGGCCCGGGAAAAATCCGGAACTTATGAGGGCACTTGGACGTTACACAGCGAGAATACATAGTGTGGAATATGATTGGTTCGGGGATATAAACCATGCTTTTGCAGGACGCTTCTGGTAAAAACCCCCGTGTTAGTGAATTTCGATATGTGGGCAGGAAACGTGTTTCTGAGTCAAAAGCGGACGTCTTCCATTTCCGCGATCATTGATTTTGAACGAAGCTTTTTTAGTGATCCATTGGCTGCTTTTGTATCTGCTTTGTTTATATACGATGATGTGGAAAAAGAGACGGATTTTATAGCTGGCTACAATGAGGTGAGCAAACGACCGCTCATCCTTACATCCGGGGACCGTGAAAAGATGATCCTGTATGAAATGCTGCTGTATCTTCGCAGTTACTGCGAAACCCGATAAATGTAACTTTAGATTTATTAAGAAGTTTTTTAGGAATGGTTAAGATTTTTTGATGATACTTAAGATAGTAACGAAACACAGTTACATATCAAAAAATCCAATGCGAAAGGAGCAAAACAAATGAATGACAGCAAAAAAGCAAGGAATGGAATCTTAAAGAGAGGACTTGTACTCAGTGTAGTATGTATCATGGCACTTGGTATGGTAGCCTGCGGGGGAAAGGATAAAAATGCAGCACCCCCTCAGCCGGGAGTAAAGAACGAGTCCGCCCAGCCGGAGACAAAGAACAGGTCCAATTCGTCTGCTGACGAAAAGGAACAGGATAGCAAGAAAACACCACAGAAAAAAAACAGTACCGGTGTACAGAAGGACAGGGAGAAAGATACTGAAACAAAGAAAAAAACACAGTCAAAACAAGATAAGGATAAAAAGAATAGCGATACGAAAAAATCGAACATAGCAAATAAAAATGATTCTGTAAAGGACAAAAGTAATAATTAAAAGGAAACATGATGGGCTGTACAGGAGTGTACAGCCCATTTCATCCTTAATACATTAAGAAAGAAATATCCAAAATGGAGGTGATGCACAAAAATGAATATAGATGATTCAAGCGGTAAGAAGAAATGGATAACCGCTTTTCTGCTCCTGATGTGTCTGGCTTTCTGTGCCGCCCTTTTTAAAGCTTATCTGGACGGCAGGTTTCATTCTGTAGAAACGCTGCAGCGGTATATTGCAGGTTTTGGGCTTCTGGGTCCCGTTATATTGACCGGGATCCAGGCGGTACAGGTGGTGCTGCCAGTATTGCCCGGATTCTTGGGGTGTATTGTAGGAGCTGTTCTTTTTGGATGGATGGGAGGGTTCTGGTGTAACTATATCGGAATATCCGCAGGTTCTGTCATCGCTTTCTGGCTGGCCAGAAAATATGGCAAAGATTTGGTTTCCCGGATGTTTCCCGGAAAACGATATGAAAAATGGGCCACTTGGGCAGCGGAGAGCAGATTCTATACAATTGTGCTGTTTCTCGGTATGGTACTGCCATTATTTCCAGATGATTTTTTTTGTTATTTTACCGGTATAACAAGAATGACTGCCCGCAAATTTACTGCGATTATCATATTTGGCAAGCCGTGGTGTATCCTGGCATATAGTCTGATATTCTCAACGGTTGTATCATAAGGAATGAAAGAGGTGGAAAAATGGAGGAAAAGAAACGGTTATGCGGCTATTATAATTATACAGTCGTGTTGACCTATCTGGGAATGCTGATAGGATTTGTAGGTATTACGTATACGATGGAAGGGGCATACAGGCAGGCAGTCCTCTGTCTTATGACCGCGGGGGTATGCGACATGTTTGACGGTACAGTGGCCGCTACAAAGCAAAGGAGTGTCAGAGAGAAAAGGTTCGGAATTCAGATTGATTCCTTGAGCGACCTGATCTGTTTTGGGGTGCTTCCTGCATTATTTACGTATAACATCAGCGGGAAGAGGTATTCCGGCCTGTTGGCAGGGTGCCTTTATTTGTTATGTGCATTGATACGGCTGGCTTATTTTAATGTCCTGGAGGAAGAAAGGCAGCAGGGAGAAACCGAAAAACGTCAGTGGTATCTGGGACTTCCTGTAACCTCCTCTGCATTGATCCTGCCGGCTTTTTATGCCATGGAGAATGGCAGGGGACCGGCTGCAGGAGGAATGGTCATAACAATTTCGATGCTGATGGCAGCTGCATTTGTGCTTCCGATAAAGATTAAAAAACCATATCTTTTTGGTAAAATAGGGCTTGTTACTGCAGGATTGATTGAATTTATTGTATTGCTGATGGGATTGGGAATGGAAGTATAAAATAAAAGAATAAATTCTCATTAAAAATGGGTATCCGCAGTTGGAAAGGAGCAAAGTATGGACAGGGAGCAGGTTTTAATTGTAGAAGATGAGGCCGATATTCGTGAAGGAGTACGTATTCTTTTGGAAAGTGAGAACTATGAAGTGAAGGAGGCGGCGAGCGGAAGACAAGGGCTGGAGATCTTAAATGACAAGACAGATTTGGTCATTTTGGATGTCATGATGCCGGGAATGTCAGGAATATATACATGCAGAGAAATACGAAAGGTTTCCAATGTTCCGATTCTTTTTTTGACAGCAAAGGTTCAGGAATCTGATAAGCTGATCGGGCTGATGGCGGGTGGGGATGATTATCTGCCTAAACCATTTTCCTACGCAGAGCTCCTGGGAAGGATAAAAGCTCTACTGCGCAGATATAAGGTGTACATGGGAAAGAACGCGGGAGGTGATGCCGAAACCTATCTGGAAATGGGCGGTATACGGATACATCAATCATTTAATGAGGTTTATGTAAAGGGAGAAGAAAAGGAGATAACAGATATTGAGTATCACATCCTGCTGCTGATGATGCAGTATCCGGGGAAGATATTCTCGGCGCAGAATCTTTATGAAAGTGTGTGGCAGGAACCATATTTTTACTCTTGTAACAGTACCATCATGGTGCATATTCGGAATCTAAGGGTAAAGATAGAGCCGGATCCTAAAAATCCAAGATATATACGTACTGAATGGGGAAAGGGGTATAAGTTTGACGCAGGCAGTGAATAAAAAAGATTCTATCTATTTCCAGCTTCTGCGGCTTTTGGTTTTTTCAGCAATCGCGGCAGGACTTGTTTTTTGGGTGATGAATTATTCGATGGAATATGTGATTAATTGCTATTATGATCATACCGGATATGAAAGACAGCAGGATGAAAACTATATCAGAAAACTACAGCAGTATATTGAACGGAATCAGCTTACATCAAGAGATGCGGAGTCACTGGATTCATGGGTGAAAAAGCAGAGAATCCTTACCATAAGGATTTATAAGGACGGTATTCAGGTATTTGATTCAGAGTATCCCCAGCAGGAATTATGGGAAGAGGAAATTGCCGCCGGTGATTATGAATGGGAGAACTATTATTCGGTAAAATTTGTTGATGGGGAAGCACAGGTATACATTTGGGGGTTATATGCATATCAGTTTTACAATTATGCATTGATCATAGAGATCATGTTTTCCTTTATCTTGTTTTTAATATTGGTTCTTTTGGGAATCCGCAGGAAAATGAATTATATTTTAAAGTTAAGTGAAGAGATTGAACTACTGGAAGGCGGGAGCCTGGACTATAAGATTACGGTAAAAGGAAAAGACGAGCTTACTGCGCTGGCGGAGGGCCTGGACAATATGCGTTTATCTTTTCGCAGCCTGATTAAACGGGAAGCGGATATCGTGCGGGAAAATCAAAAGGTGATTACGGAGATGTCTCATGACATCAGGACACCGGTCACCTCTATTATGTTATATACTGAAATTATAAAGACAGGAAAATATAAAGATGAAGTGCATTTAAAAGAATATATTGAGAAGATAGACAAGAAAGCACATAGAATGAAACAGCTTACAGAACATCTATATGAATATACGCTGGTAACCGGAACAACGGAAATGGTGTTGGAGGAACCGGAATATTATGAAGTCCTGTTTTATGACTTGTTCTCGGAAACCTGCAGCTATCTTCGACAGAAGGGATTTACTATAGAGTTCAGTATGGAGTGGGTAGATAAGAAACTTAGGATTTGTACGGATTATATATGGCGTATCATAGATAATATATCATCAAATATTATAAAATATGCCGATCCCCAAAAAGCAGTTGAGATATGCTCTGTATGCAATGGGAACAAAATCGGATTCTCTTTCAGAAATGCGGTAAAACAGTTGGAGGAAACAGTGGAAGGCACCCACGTAGGGATACCGAGTGTTAAGAATATGATGGAAAAGATGAATGGAATCTGTGAAGTCAGACAGGACAAGGAATATTTTTATATCGCAATTATTTTCCCTGAAGCTGCTTCATATTCTGAAGAAGATCATAAGCGGAATGTAACAAAAGAATATATGGAAAGTGAATAAACAGGAACAGAATATGAAAGAAAAAATGTTAGGACTGCCAATGGAATTATATCATAATAAAAGGCTTATTTTGTCATTATCCAGAAATGATTTTAAGACAAAGTATGCAGGTTCTTATTTGGGAATTGTATGGGCATTTATTCAGCCGGTTGTCACGATCATGGTGTACTGGTTTGTTTTTACCATTGGACTGAAAGCTGGTGATATGGCGGAATATCCCTTTGTTCTTTATCTGATTTCAGGAATTATTCCCTGGTTCTTTTTCCAGGATGCGCTGAATGGCGGAACGAATGCATTGATGGAGTATAATTATCTGGTTAAGAAAGTGGTTTTCAAAATCAGTATTCTTCCCATTGTGAAGGTATTATCCGCATTGTTTGTACATGCGTTTTTTGTAGTATTTGCACTTATTATCTGCTCATTTAACGGGTATACGCCTACTCTTCATACACTGCAGATCTTTTATTATACTGGCTGTACGTTTGTTTTCGTATTGGCTCTTGTGTATGCCACCAGTGCTATTGTGGCTTTTTTTCGGGATTTGACACAGATCATTAATATCTTTCTTCAGGTAGGGATTTGGATGACCCCTATTATGTGGGATATAAATAGATTGAGCGGACATCCCATGCTGATGAAAATATTTAAGCTTAACCCTATGTATTATATTGTATCTGGATACAGAGATTCTATATTAGGGCAGACATGGCTTACTGCTCATTGGAAGTGGGGAATCTATTTCTGGGTTGTGACGATAATAATATTTATTTTAGGTTCCGGAATATTCAAGCGTCTGAAACTGCATTTTGCAGATGTATTATAGCGAATGTTTTGAATAGAAATCCTGAGCTATTTATTACAGATACTGCTATCCGAAATGCAGTCCTGATGATTGTTGTATTCTGGAAATGACAGAAGCAGAGGAAAAAACGGGAAAATATAAGATGATAATAACGGTTCAGTCAGGTCTGTGCAGTTACTGTACTGACTGTGCATAAGAGTAGTTACAGATTAGGATGGCATTATGTCATCCTATTTTTAATTTCTGAGCCCGCTATAGAATTTAAACAAAATATTTAGAATTTATACAGTAAAATAATAATAAATGTGATATTTTATAGTTAGAAAAGTGAGGAGGGTGTCCCATAATCAAAGTGATTCTTGTGGATGATGAAGTATTGGCATTGGATTATCTGGAAAGCCTGATTGACTGGGAGTCAGAAGGATTCCAGGTGGTTGGGCGTGCAACAGGCGGGAAGAAGGCATGGGCGTTATATGAGAAATATAAGCCGGAGATTGTTATTTCCGACATTCGGATGATCGGAATGGACGGACTGGAGCTGGCCGGAAAGATCAAGGAAAAGAATCCTGCAGCGATTGTCGTCCTTTTATCCGCATATAAAGATTTTGAGTATGCCCAAAAAGGGATACAGTACGGAGTATCCAATTATCTGCTGAAGCATGAGCTGAGTGAAGAGTCATTGCTGGCCGAGCTTACGCATATCAAAGCCGAGCTGGCAAAACAGTCAAAAAAGGAAAAAATATACCAGGAATATTTTATGAAGCAGTTGATCTATCAACAGGATGCCATGCCGGGGCTTGAGGAGATGGATTTAGGGAACCGCCTGTTTATGATCATGCTGCATAGAGAAGATATTTTTCAGAACGGGGTTTTTACCGGACAGAGCCTTTGCATAGAGAACTATGAAACAATCAGGAATGTAATGGAAGCCCCTTTGGAAGAAACCGTATCTTATGTTGCGGATGCTAAGATGAACGAAAGCCATCAGATCATACTGTATCAGATCGAAAAGGAAGTGAGCAAGTATAAGATCAACCATCTGATCGAGGAGAAGAGCAGACAGCTTGCCGAGGTATTGAAAGAAACCGTAGGAAAGGAAATCAATGTACTTTACAGTTACGAGATCAGGAAAAGTGAAATCAGTTTTACGTTCCAGAAAATGTCACGGCAGATTCGGTTTGCGGTATTTTGGGAGGCCGGGGCATGTCTTGCACTGGAACAGATGGCTGAAATAGAAAACCAGGACAGCGTTGTCTGGGGAGATGAAATGATGGACCTGGAAAGTGCTGTCTATAAAGAAAGCCGGGATATTAAGGAGATGCTGGATTACCTCTTTGACCTGGTGACTTATCCTCAGTTTAAGCTGAAATCCTTAAAAGAATTGGTACATTTACTGGAAATGACTTATAGGAAAATAAAAGAAAAAGAAAGCGTCACGGGTCCGGATGAAAAAGAAAATGTGTATAAAATAAAGGACATACGGCAGTATTATACAGAACGCTTTCTCTGTCTGAACGGGAAGATCCACGAGGGTGAGGGGACGAAATATTCCAATATTGTTTTGGAGATGATGCGCTACATTCGTAAAAATTATAAGAAAGAGTTAAGCCTGGATGTGATGGGGGATGTCTTCCATATGAACGGTGTTTATTTGGGGCAGGTCTTTAAAAAGGAAGTGGGCATGACGTTTCTAAAATATCTGACAACGTGCAGGATGGATGCTGCCAAGGCATTATTGGAGAGCGGACAGTACAATGTGTCAGAAGTGGCAGAACTGTCAGGATACAAGACAAGCCAGTATTTTAGCCAGATATTCCAAAAGAATGTGGGCATGAAGCCTCAGGAGTATAAGAAATGGAACGAAAAGAATTGAGAAAAGGCGGATTGAAGTGGAAGATACTGAAAAGTATCACGATTTTTATTGCTGTCTCCATGGCATTCAGTGCCTTGGCAGGCTATCTATATTTTGTCCGTATTGTGAGGGAGCAGAAGATTTCAGATGAGGAGGTCAAGCAGCAGCAGATCGTGAACCAGATGCAGTTTATGACAGAGGATATTGATAATTTTGCCAAAAGCGTTATTATCGACGAAACACTGCAGATGGCCCTGGAGGAAGAGGAACAGTTAAGTGAGTTTGAGCTGTCCAGAAAGAAAGACAGAATCAGCAAAAGGCTGGCATTTTACAACAGCCTTAAAACCTATGTAGCCAGTTCATTTTTAGAGTTGGAAAACGGGGGCAGATACGGCAGCGGTTTTGGGGCAAGTGAGGAGGACTATCTGGAACGGAAATTTGGAATCCGGGAATTTGTGGAATTTAAAAAGGATGATTCCTTACAGTATTCTAAACCGTATATTGGGCTGGAATCCAGGGTCACGTCCCCGGTGGTATGTTATCGTGTGAAAATATGGAGTCAGGAGGATTTCGGAAAGCAGCAGGGAACGCTTTACATAGAGGTCTACCTGAACTATTTTATTGACCAGATGGAAGTTTACGGGCAGGAGTATGAAAATGTATGCCTGGCAGGAAGCAGCGGGGAAGTTTTATTTCAGAATGATAAGGATAAAAAGATTCAGGAATACATAAAAAAACAGGGTACAATAAAAGAAAATTTAAGCCTCAGGACAGAAAACGGCTATCTGATCTGCCATGCCGTAGGGTATACGGGCTGGGAATTGTATACGCTGATCACAGATGGTTATCTCTGGAGGCAGAGCTATTTTGTATTGAACTTCTTTGCAATCTCCTTTGTGCTGTCCCTGGGCCTTGTTCTTGTATTTACCTCAAGGACGCTGGAAAAACGGATCAAACCTATTACATATTTGTCTCAGCAGATGGGGAACACGCAGTATGATTCCATGGATTCAGTGGAAATCGTTCACACCGGGGATGAAATACAAACCTTATATGAGTGCTATCAGGCAATGATAGGGGAAATACAACGGGGAATCGAGGAGCGGATCACCTATGAGAAGCAGAAAAAAGAAATGGAATTCGATATCATGCTGTCACAGGTGAATCCCCATTATCTCTATAATGTGCTGAATACCGTCGTATATCTTGCCGCGGCAGAAAAAAATAAGCGAATCGTTAAAATCGTCAACGCACTGATCTACACACTCCAGGAAACGCTGAATCTGGGGGAAGGCAGGGTGGAGACAACAATCGAAAAAGAACTGGAACTGACAAAATGTTATCTGCAGATTCAGGAATACCGCTACCCGGATATGTTTGAAACAGAGATAAGCTGTCCGGAATCATTGAAAGGGTACCGCATACTGAAGACAAGCATTCAGCCCTTAGTGGAAAATGCTTTGTTACATGGGATTCTGCCAACGGAAAGCAAGGGGAAGATAACTGTCACAATAGAAGAAGCGGAAGGGAATATTATAGTGATGGTAAGAGACAGCGGGCAGGGGATCGCAGATGACCGGCTTCTTAAATTCCGGAACAGAGAGCAGATCGTCTATGAAAAGAATGGCAGAAAACATATCGGCATCAGTAATATCCGGGACAGGATTGAATATCTCTATGGAGAGCCATATGAGATGAAAATCAGGAGACGAAAGGAAGGAGGCACGGAAGTCATGATGCGCCTTCCGGTCTTGCAGGATGGTGAGTAAAGTGAAAAAAGTGTGTTGTTTTTTGGTCGCAATAAGCCTTCTTTCCCTTGTGGGATGCGGGAAGAACCAGCGTGAACCGGAAGTGACAGAGAAGATACCAAAGGCGGACGGGCAAAACCATGAGAATATTGATTGGCAGGAAAATTATGATGAACCACTTCCCGCAGATTATGAAGGCACATTATCCATGTGGGGATGGGATGACGCATATTATAAAACGGTCACAGAGGCTTTCCGGAAAAAATATCCAAATGTGAAGTTTGAGTATACGCCCGTGGAAAATGGAGATTTAATACAAAAATATAAAACAGCACTGATCACAGGCGGGGAATTGCCGGATATTGGCTGGGCGGTCATGGCCTATCGGGCGGAAATTTTTGAACTGGACATGTGGGAACCATTGAATCAGGAGCCATATGGGTTTGACATTTCACAGGTCCACGAATGCGTCCGCCCGCAGATGATGAACAGCAAAAGGGATGTATGCGGTATTGAACAGACTCTTGCAGCGGCAGGTCTTGCATATCGAAGGGATTTGGCAGAGGAATATCTGGGTACAGATGATCCGAAGGAACTGGAAGCAATGTTCCCGGACTGGCAGTCTTTTATAGAAAAGGGAAAAGAAGTCTATGATAACAGCAATGGGACTGTGTATTTGTGGCCGGGACTGGCAGATGCGCAGCAGTTTATCAGAGAACAGCAGGGCATTCCCTGGATTGAGGGGGATACCATTCGTGTCACGGATACGCTCAAGCATTCCCTGGACATAGTCTGCAAGTTCAGGGACAGCCACACTTCTGATACGCTGGAGGCATGGACGCCGAAATGGTATGAAGCGTTGGGGAAGGGCACCCATATCTTTACAGGATGCGCCACGTGGTCAGTGGCATTTGAAATCGAGCAGTATGACCCGGAAGGAAAAGACAAGGGGCACTGGGGCCTTATGAGCGCACCGGAGGGGAATATTCTCTGGGGCGGTACGACCATGGGGATTACCAAGACCTGTAAGGATAAACGGCTGGCATGGGAATTTATCAAGTTTGCCACGCTGTCGACAGAAGGGGCAGAGGCCCTGAACACCTTAGGGCTTCTGACCACTGCCATCAGGCCATATGAAGAGAATCCAGATCTGGGAAGTTATAAGAGCCCATGGTTCGGCAGCCAGGATATAGGGGATTACTTTTTGAACGAGATCGTACCAAATATCCGGGGCAGGAAAATATCTGTAAATGACAGTGTGATCCATGAGGGATTAAATCTGATCAATGCATCCCTGCGCAAAGACCCTGAAATAACATCCCAGGATGCGCTGCAGTATCTGAAGGACTATTTGAAGGAGGAACTGCCGGATTATAAGATAGAGTAGGACGTGACTGTTTTGTCAGGTCTGTGTATTTACTGCGCGGACCATGTATAAGAGCAGCGGCAGCAGGCCGGTATCTGATGAGGATACCGGCTTTTATCTTGCATAGAGGTCACTGTTCGGTACCCTCACAGTTACGCATAGGATTCCGTTTTATCAGTTCTATAAAATGCAAACAAATTCTAAAGTTTGTCATGTATGGGAAATGAGCATGCGATGATAGAATGAAGCCGTAAAGAGATAAAAGCAATAAAAACAAAACAATGACATTATAAAATGAAAGAAAAGGAGAAGATGAACATGAAAAAAAGGATTGTAAGCGTACTACTGTGTTGTGTACTGACAGCGGCAGTGACAGGGGGATGCGGAAGTGACAAAAAAGCGGAGGCAGCAGAGAATCCGGCGGGAGAGGATGGTCTTGCCACAGAGGATGTAACTTTAAAAGTGTGGGAGTCCTCAGGTGTGGCGCAGGAGTTCATAGAGCAGGCAGGAGCCGCATTTACAGAAGAACATCCCAACATAACCATAGAATATGAGAATGTGGAACTTGGTGACGCTAACGGACAGATCGCGCTTGACGGACCGGCAGGAGTCGGCGCTGACTGTTTTGCGATTCCCAATAACGTGATCGGAAATCTGGTTGCAGGCGGGCATATCACAGAGATTACAGACGCAGAGACACTGAAAGCGAATATTCCCCAGTCGGGTATAGATGCTGTGACGTATGACGGAAAATGTTATGGGTATCCGTTCTCAGCAGATACCTATGCGTTGTTCTACAACAAAGACCTGATAGAGGAAGCACCAAAGACCTGGGAGGATGTGGAAAAATTCTGTGCCTCCTATAACGGAAGCGGAAAATATGGGATGATCTTCAACGTGGCATCCGGCTACTATTCCGTCATGTTTAACGGATTAAACGGAAATAAACTGTTTGGACCGGATGGGACCGATGCAACAGATACATATATGAATAATAAAGACGCAGTGGAAGGCATGAAATATTTCCAGTCCTTCCGTAAGTATTTAGATGTACCGGCAGCCGATATTTCAGATGATTCCGTATGCCTTGCAGCATTTACCGAGGGAAAAGCCGCTATGTATGTAACCGGTGCGTGGAATATCTCCAACTGTGAAGATGCAGGACTGAATTTTGGTGTGACTACTTTACCGGCTTTACCGGGAGAGAATCATCCCTGCCCGTCATTTTCCAACGCAAGAACCATGGTAGTGTCAGCGTATACAGAACATCCTGCAGAGGCGGAAGCGTTTGCAAAATTCCTTGTTACTCCCGAAATGCAGAAACTGCGCTATGAGATCACAGGGGAAGTACCTGCAGGAGATATTGAGGTGGACAGTGAATATGTAAATGGCCTGATCGAACAGCTTCAGTACGCTTATCCGGCACCATCCATTCCGGAGGCTCAGGATTGGTACGAAACAATGGACAGTGCGTGTGCAAATATCTGGGACGGTGCAGAGGTACAGAAAGAACTGGATGCAGTCAACGACAGGATTGCAGTGAAAAAATAACACGCAGAATCCAGGAGGAGGAAAACTGTGATGGAATTAAAAACGGATGGCAGTTCTGAAAAAAAGGTAAGAGTAACAGCCATACTTTTTATGGGGCTTGGCCATATCTTGTATTTCAAAGAATATTTGAAGGGCAGTATCTATGCCCTGATAGAACTTGTAACACTTTGTCTCATTCCTTTTTGGGCAAATAAAATTTACGGGCTGATCACTTTGGGAAGCCCTCATCCGGAACTGCCGGTCAAGCAGCGTGACAATTCCATGTTTATGATGATAGACGGAATCCTGGTGATCGCGGTCCTGCTTATTGTGATTGCTGTCTATGTAGTGTCAGTAAAAGGTGCAATGGCGGAATATAAGGAGTTCTGCAGAAATGGCAGTCTGAATAGGAAAAAGGCATTCATATCGGGAAAAGCATTTCCCATTGCAGGACTTGCCCCGGCTTTAATACTGATGCTTGTATTCGTGGTTGTTCCCCTGGTGTTTTCAGCATGTGTGGCTTTTACAAACTATGCTTCACCGGAACATATTCCGCCGAATAATCTGGTAGACTGGGTAGGATTTACGAACTTTACGGATATGTTCGGCGGTAATGCTGCATGGACAGGAGCGTTCGGCCGTGTGGCTGTGTGGACGCTTATCTGGGCAGTGCTTGCCACGGCAACCTGTTTCTTTGGCGGTTTCGTTTTGGCGGCAGTGCTCAATGAGTGCCGGATCAGGATAAAACCGGTGTTCCGTTCCATTTTTATCCTGCCTTATGCAGTTCCGGCTATTGTAAGTATGCTGGTGTGGAAGAATCTGTTGAACGGGTCTTTTGGTATTGTGAACAGGACCCTGATGGAAATAGGACTGATCAATAATCCAATCCCATGGCTGAGTGATGCGGGACTTTGCAGGTTTATATGTGTGCTGGTGAACCTGTGGGCAGGTTTTTCTTACTTCATGCTGCTGACAATGGGCAATATGACTGCGATTTCCAGTGATATATATGAAGCAGCCAAAATTGACGGGGCCTCACCCCTCTATATGTTCAGGAAGATCACATTTCCCTTAGTGCTGTTTCAGACCATGCCGCTTATCATTATGGGATTTACGCACAATATCAATAACTTCGGTGCCATCTATTTCCTTACAAGCGGACTTCCCGAGGCAGCAGACAGTGCCGTGACATCGGCTGGCTCCACGGATATCCTTGTGACATGGATCTATAATCTGACCATGGACCTGCAGAAATATAACTACGCGGCAGTGCTGGCGGTTGTTATCTTTGTGGTTATGGCACCTTTCGCTATACTGAGCTTCAGACAGACAAAGTCATATAAGGAGGGAGAACTGTAATGGGAAAGAGTGGAAAAATATTTACTTCCGTACTTGTATGGGTGTTTCTGATCGGTACCAGCCTGTTTGTGGTGTATCCTCTGGTTTATGTGGCGGCAGCAGCCTTTTCACCGCAGCAGAATATCGCATCCCTGAGTATTATTCCATTTGGGAATGGGGTGACGATAAAAAATTTTATTTACTTATTTCAAAAAACGGATTTTCCGCTTTGGTTTCGCAACACGCTTATTGTAGCGGTGGCAACAACAGTCAGCACAGTATTTATCTGTGCATTAAGCGCCTATGTATTTTCCAGATTCCGTTTTGTGTTTAAGAAATCACTTATGATGTCGCTCTTGATCTTACAGATATTCCCATCCTTTGTGGGGATGGTTGCAATCTATGTGATCCTGTTAAGAATCGGGGGTCTGAATACATTATGGGGGCTGGTGCTGGTTTATCTGGCGGGGAATATTCCCTATAATACCTGGATGGTAAAGAGTTATATGGATACGGTTTCCAAAAGCCTGGATGAGGCGGCGAGAATTGACGGAGCCGGGCATTTCCAGATTTTTGCAAAAGTGATCCTGCCGGTGTCAAGGCCCATCATCGTATTGCTGACGATCACAAGCTTTATTGCGCCCTGGATGGATTTTATTTTTCCGAAATTGGTGCTCCGGTCGTCCAATGTGCAGACCATTGCACAGGGATTATTTGGATTTGTCACAGAAAAGAAAAACATGTTTGCAACATTTTCAGCCGGTTCTCTGATCATTGCAATACCATTTATTATTTATTTTATCGTGACACAGAAAACCCTGATCACCTCTTTGAGCGGAGCGGCTGTGAAGGAATAGAAGGAGAGAAAGAAATGAATCATCACGTATCGATTGCAGAGTTTGACAAAAAAGAATTTTACTCTCTGGGGGAAAATTTCCAGGGAGAAAACCCATCCGGAGAGCAGATCTCATTTACAAATTATTATATGAAAGTGGACGGGAAACCGTTTTTTGGCATAAGCGGTGAGTTTCATTTCAGCAGATGTCATGAGAGCCGCTGGGAAGACGAGATCATTAAAATGAAAATGTGCGGGATCAATGTGATCGCCACTTATGTTTTCTGGATTCACCATGAGGAGGAGGAGGGTATCTTCGACTTTGAAGGGTGCAGAAATCTGAGAAAATTTATTGAACTCTGCGGGAAACACGGAATCTATGTGATCCTGCGTATCGGACCGTTTGACCACGGTGAGGTGAGAAACGGGGGAATCCCGGACTGGATGTACGGTAAACCCTTTGAAGTTCGGAAATTAAGTGAAGGTTTCCTGTTCTATGTAAGACGGTTATACGGAAAAATATCTGAGCAGATTCAGGGACTTCTTTATAAAGATGGAGGACCCATTATTGCGGCACAGATTGATAATGAATATATGCATTCATCCGCACCCTGGGAAATCACCACAGGTATTTCCGAAGAGTGGGTATTCGGGGGAGATGAGGGAGAGACTTATATGCTCACGCTTCAGGAAGAAGCGAAGAAATGCGGGATCATCACTCCCTTTTACACCTGTACAGGATGGGGTGGTGCCATTACGCCATCTGTCATGATGCCTCTGTGGGGCGGGTACGCATACCGTCCATGGCTGTTTTACGGGGACAGGGGAGAACATCCCAGCACAGAAGAGTATGTCTATCAGGATTTCCATCACAATGGTGCAGTGGTCACCAGCGATTTTAAACCGGCTTACGAACCGGAGACCAGACCATATGCATGCTGTGAAATGGGCGGCGGCATGATGTGTACTTACAACTACCGTTTTATACTGCCATATAAGAGTGTGGATGCCATGGCCAATATTAAGATTGCATCCGGCTGTAATTTCCTTGGATATTATGTATTTCAGGGCGGCACAAACCCGCTGGGAAAACACGGTACCTTTATGAATGAATCCCAGGTACCGAAGATGTCTTATGATTATCAGGCGGCACTTGGAGAGTTCGGACAGATCAGGGAATCCTATGAGAGATTAAAGACCATGCATTTTTTCTGCAGAACATTTGGAGAAACGCTGTGTCAGATGGAAACCGTTCTGCCAAAGGGAGCGTCTTTCATAGAAGCGAAGGATTTGGATACACTCAGGTTTGCAGTCCGTACAGATGGGGAAAAAGGGTTCCTGTTTATCAATAATTTCCAGGATCACGAGACTGCAAAGCCAAAACAAAATGAGACAGTCACGATCCAGACAAAAGACGGGGAAATCGTGTTTGACCATCTGGACCTGGCCGGGGAAGAAAATTGTATTCTGCCGTTTTACATGGATATGGATGGCATTTTGCTGGAAAAAGCCACAGCCCAGCCAATAACCAGACTGGAAAGGGGCGGGGATATTACCTATGTATTCCTGAAACCGGAAGGGATGAAGGCTGCCTTTTATTTTGAGGAGGGTGTTCAGATATGCGGCGGGAATCCGGGGGCAGATGGTGTGCTGAGGTGTGAGGAAGATCAGGCAGCGGAACTGTTCCGGATTGCCAAAGGCGACAGAGTCTTAAATATCCTCTGCCTAAACCGGGATATGGCAAATCAGATGTATCTTCTGAAAGACCAGACCCTGCTGTTTGCCCATGGGGCCATTATGGAAACAGAAGATGGAATCCGCCTTGAGTCGAGAATGGCTGCAAACAGAATGTATTCTTATCCGAAGGATGGTTTTTGCGGCAATGAAAACGTGGTGAGGGCAGATGAGACAGATCCTGTTTTTGATATCTGGAAAGCGGATACGCAGGAAAGGGAACTTTCAGCCAAAGTCGTTCAGACAGCAGCCACCAGGTTTACGGTAAAACTTCCGGAGAATTTCATGGACGGTCTTAAAGATTTACTGGTGCAGATTCGCTATCAGGGAGATATCGGCCATTTATTTATCAACGGAACCATGGTGAATGACAATTTCTGCAATGGAGATGTGTGGGAATTTGGAGTGAGGACCTTTGAAGAAGAGCTGAAAGAACATCCGCTTACACTTACCATTACCCCGCTTAGGGTGGGGGCGAATGTCAACGTGGAATCTGCAATGGCAGCCCGCATGGAGAATGCAGAGGCATACATTGGGGAATTGGAGCGTGTGGAATTATGCCCGGTGTATGAATTCGTTCTGAGATAAAGGTGCGGCGGATGATAACGATAAAGTCATAGACAGGAGACCATTCTATGAGAAAAATAAAAGTATTTCTTATAATGAGCCTGATACTCATAGGCTGTATGAGGGGAGTGGCTGTCCACGCGGGGGAAACAGGGGAAATCATAAATCCTTCCTTTGAAATATGGGAGACCGGCGAAGGACTGGACGGCTGGACAAAAAGTGCGGATACCACCGCCGGGGCAGTAAAGCCGGCGTGGAGTGAAAACGATGCGCAGGATGGAAATTACAACCTGGCCTGTTGGGCAGAAAGCGATTATCATGTGGACATTTATCAGGATGTTAAGGGGCTTGAGCCGGGCTATTATTATCTGACCGCCTATGCACAAAATGGCGGCGGCCAGAAGTCCTGCAGTCTTTACGCAGGCGGAAGCGGACAGTCTTATGCCTCTACTATGATACCTGTAAGTGAAGGCGGGGTTACGAAAGGATGGCGGGGTGTCACGGTCCGGGGCATTGAGGTGAAAGAAGACGGTGCACTTAGGATTGGACTTCGCACAGACGCATATGCCGGAAACTGGATGAAGCTGGATAATCTGAATCTGGTCAGAGAAACAAACCAGGAAACGCCTTATGAATTTTTAAAAGGCGGAGATATCTCGGAACTGACCTGGCTGGAAGATTCAGGGGCTGTCTTTTATGATGAGAACGGAAGCCCAAAAGACGCACTTCAGATCTTGGCAGACAGTGGTTTCAATTTTGCAAGGCTGAGGCTTTACAATGCACCGGGAAAAGGTAAGGGAAACGGAACCTACTACTGTAAAGAAGGGTATCAGGATCTGCCGGATATCTTATCTCTGGCCAAAAGAGCTTCGGATAAGGGAATGGAATTGGAACTCTCTTTCCATTACAGCGATTACTGGAGCAATGGTGAGACCCAGAATATACCGAAAGAATGGCAGGAACAGATTGAAGGTATGTCAGAAGAAGATGCGGTTGATAAACTCTGCAGTCTTGTGTATGACTATACCTATGAAGTCATGAAAGAAATGGAAAGCCAGGGAACCGTGCCGGCTTTTGTGTCTCTCGGAAATGAGATACAGAGTGGCATGTTATTCCCTTACGGAAAGGCATCTTCGGAAAACTGGAAGTATCTTGCCCGCTTTTTGACCAGCGGAAGCAATGCCGTGAAAGCGGCATCGCCGGAAACAAAGGTTATTATCCATCTGGATGGTGCAGGTGACAGCTCAAAATATACAGGCTTTTTTGATAATTGTGAATCCTTTGGAGTTCCCTATGATATCATCGGACCTTCTTATTATCCGTTTTGGACAGACTGTGATGTAGATACCATTGTGGCGTTCTGCAATGATATGGTGGAGCGGTATGATAAAGACATCATGATCATGGAAACAGGATATAATTTTAATCCGGTGCTGCCAAACGGCCAGCCGGGGCAGTTATCGGATAACGGATGTTACAGCCAGGAAGGAACCTATGGAAGTACACCGGAGGGACAGAAAAACTTTATGGCAGATCTGTTCAACGGACTGAAAAGTGTAATAGACGGGCGCTGCCTGGGAGACTTGTATTGGGATCCGGTCATGGTAGAACAGAGAGGCGTAGGCTGGGCAATGCTGGAGGCTACGGACGAACCGGATATCAATGTGATCTCCAATACAACGTTGTTTGACTTTGAGCATAAGCTTCTGCCGGTAGGGCAGGTGTACCGGGACAGCCAGGCAGGCTATGCAGAAGGCGGTATTTCCGGAAGGCTTGTAAAAGCGGGACAAAATACAGAAGGTGTGAACAGGATTGAGGGATTGCTCAGACTGAACGGTATTGACCACCATATTCAGACAGATGCCTACGGATACTTTTACCTGGGAAATATACCGGAAGGCTCTTACAACATAGAGCTTTTGGTGGATGGAATGGAATATGCAGGGAATCTGGAAAGCCTGGAAATTGAAAAGGGAAAAAACACGGTATGCAGTCTGGAGTTAAAGGGTGCTGTCCTGTCAGGAAAGGTGCTGGATGATTCCGGAACCGGTGTGGAGAATGCGGCAGTCTATGCGTCTGATGGAACGCATGTCTTTGAAACGGTTACAGATGCAGAAGGCGGCTACACCATGCAGGATATTCCTGCAGGTACATGGGAAATCTGGGCAGAGGCAGCAGGATATGATGCGTCGGAAAAAACAGAGAAAACACTGGCTTTAGGAGAGACTCTTTCCCATGTGGATTTTCAGATAATATTAAATTCAGGAAGTATTACCGGCAAGGTACTGGATCAGGAGGAGAATCCCCTGGCAGATGTCAGAGTGAGCGCCATGGCAGATGATATCACGGTTTTGACATTTACAGACGAGAATGGAGTTTACACCCTCTCTCATCTGAAAACGGAAAAAGATGCGGCCAAAATATATAAACTCAACATATCGAAAGCAGGGTATGTGGAACAGGAGTACGAGGCAGAGGTACTGCTTGGACAGAGTACACAGGCAGAGAATGTTGTACTGAAAAAAGACATGGGATCCGTGCGCGGAAAAGTGATGGATTCCAACGGAATGCCGGCCGAAGGGGTGACTATTGCCATCAGCGGTACAGATACCTATGAGGCTGTAACAGATGAAAACGGATGTTACAGTATTGCGGAAATGACATCCGGGACCTATACCGTGCAGGCGGAAAAAGAAGGATATATGAAAAGTGCTGCCCTGACTATGGAGATTGTGTATGGAGAGCAGACAAAAGCAGATGTATTGGTTCTGCCGGATAAGATAGAGGTACAGAACCCGGGCTTTGAGCTTCCGGCAAACCCGGAAGATGAATGGGATAAAGTACCGGCCGGCTGGGAAATCGAAGCGACATCCAATGAGGCCAGTGGTTCCAGTGTGATCAGGCAGGACAGAAGTACATTTGGAGGTGCTTTTGAGGGACAATACGGACTTTCGTTTTGGCTGGATGAAGCCTTTGCGGGGGATGTCAGCCAGCAGATGAGCGGTCTGGAACCGGGAAATTACCTTCTGCGGGCATATGTGTACTCAGGAATCAGTCAGGATTTCTGTCTGTATGCGAAGGATAGTTCGGGAGAGATCATCGGCAGTACGACAATTCAGCCCAGCGGCGGTTATAGCCCGGTCAGTCTTGTCTTTTCACTGGAGGAAGAGGTGTGCAGTATTGGATTCTACGCAGATACAGCCGGTTCGGACTGGGCTGTTGCGGACCAGGTGGAATTAGGGTATCTGAGACAGTATGAACCCAGCTATGAAGAACCGGATGAGAAGCCGGATTTTACAGCACCGAAAGCAGATGTGAGGGCAATCCCACAGGAGGGCGGAAGCGTGGAGGCTGTCCTGATGGGGGCAGATGAGGAGAAGGGAACCGCAGACTGGCACCTGATTGCAAGTCCGGCAGAAGGATACCGTTTTGTAAAATGGGTGGACGGCAATGAGGAAGAGATTGTGATTTCCACCAATCCGGATTATATGACTGTGCTTAATGAGGACCGGAGTTTTGCGGCGGTGTTTGTAAAAGAGGAAACGCCAAAGCCGGATGATACGCCGGACCCGGATGATAAACCAAAGCCGGACGATACGCCGAACTCGGATGATATGCCGAATCCGGATGATACGCTGAAACCGGACGATACATCGAACCCGGATGATACGCCAAAACCGGATAGTACGCCAAACCAGGATGATAAACCAAAGCCGGATCATACATCAAAGCCGGGTGCTATACAGAAACCGGGCAATACAGCCGGCGTAGGTAATAAAACCAAACCGGGAAACAGCAGTAATCTGCAGAATAAGTCTGCGAAGGCGGCAAAGACGGGGGATGAGACACAGACAGGTATTTATCTTTGTCTGATGACAGCGTCAGGTATTGCAGCGTTGGGCGTTTTCGCAAAGAAAGGCAGAAAGAAAGATAGAAATAAAGGAGAATAAGAGGATGGATACAGTTAGAATATGGGAAGAATCAGTTGTGATTCCTACATATGAGGTGGGAGCACCGGATAAGAACCCAATGTTTTTGGAGAAAAGGGTTTATCAGGGCAGTTCAGGAAAGGTATATCCCTATCCTACCACAGAGATCATCAGCCATGAAAAGAAAGATAAGACATGGCATGCAGTCTATCTGGAGAATGAATACCTGAAGGTTATGATCCTTCCCGAACTGGGTGGCCGTATTCAGAGAGCCTATGACAAGACAAACGACTATGATTTTGTATACTATAATCATGTGATCAAACCGGCTCTTGTAGGTCTTGCCGGCCCATGGATTTCAGGCGGGATTGAATTTAACTGGCCCCAGCATCACAGGCCGACTACTTATATGCCGGTTGACCATGTGATCAGTGAACATGAAGACGGAAGTAAGACACTTATGGTAAATGATGTGGACCAGATGTATGGGACAAAAGGAATCGCATCCTTTACTCTGTATCCGGGAAAAGCATATATTGAAATCCGGGGACAGCTTTATAACCGGACTGCCATGCCGCAGACCTTTTTATGGTGGGCCAATCCGGCAGTTCCGGTCAACGATCATACACAGTCTGTTTTTCCGCCGGATGTTCATACGGTATATGATCACGGCAAGAGGGATGTATCACGTTTCCCCATTGCAAAAGGTGTATATTACAAACATGACTACAGTGAAGGTGTGGATATCTCCAGATATAAGAACATACCGGTACCCACATCCTATATGGCTGAGACATCAAAATATGATTTTGTGGGCGGTTACGATTATCAGAAAGAGGCAGGGCTGCTTCATGTAGCGGACCACCATTTTTCACCGGGTAAGAAACAGTGGACGTGGGGCTGCGGGGAGTTCGGAAAAGCATGGGACAGAAGCCTGACAGACGAAGACGGGCCTTACATTGAATTGATGACAGGCGTTTATACAGAAAACCAGCCGGATTTTACATGGCTGAAACCATTTGAGGAAAAGACCTTTAAACAATATTTCATGCCTTACAAAAAGGTAGGCGCAGTAAAGAATGCTACGATCCATGCCGCACTTGGTGCAGAGATAGACCGTGAGACAATCAGGGTTACCATATATGGGACACAGAGATATGAGGACGCAGAAGTAGTTGTGACAAATGCCGGGCAGGAGATTTATCGTAAAAAAGGTTTTCTGTCTCCAACAGATATCTTTGAGGCAGCTATCCCGGCAGATGTCAAAAAGAAAGAAGATATCTGTGTTTCTGTATATCATGGAAAAAAACTGCTGGTATCTTATCAGCCGGAAAAGGAAGAAATACCGGAACTTGGAAAACCGGCAGAGGCAGCTAAAAATCCGGAAGAGATCATGACCAATGAGGAGCTTCTATTGACAGCCCAGCATATAGAACAGCACCGCCATGCCACCTATCTTCCTGACCCGTATTATCTGGAAGGTCTGAAAAGAGATCCGGGCGACAGCAGGATCAACAATGCTTACGGTATGCTGCTTTTCAGAAGAGGTAATTTTACAGAGGCAGAAAAACATTTCCGCGCGGCGATCAAGAGGCTGACGTTTCGAAGCCCGAATCCTTTTAACAGTGAGGCTTATTACAATCTGGGACTGGTTCTGTTTTATCAGGACCGGAAGGAGGAAGCCTTCGATGCATTTTACAAGGCAACCTGGAGCAATGAACAGCAGGAAATGTCTTTTTATTATCTGGCAGCTATTGAGGCCGGAAGAGCAAATTATGAGGAAGCCTTAGAGCTAATAGAAAAGGGGCTTGTAAAGAACAGCCATAATATAAAGGCAAGAGCTCTAAAAGCAGTCATTTTTCGGAAACTGGGAAGAACAAAGGAGGCAAAAGACTGGATTGCGGAAAACTTAAAGGTTGATGCATTTGATTATATGTCCGGATTTGAACTGGCGTTATCAGAAGAGGATAATACAGAAATACTTTCAGAAATGAATTGTTTAATGCGCAATTTCCAGGAAAATTATCTGATGACTGCAAGAGATTATGCAGATGCCGGGTGTTATGAGGAGGCAATTGCCATTTTGGAACAGTGCACAAAGGCATATCCGCTTTTGTCCTATTACAAAGGTTACTATTACGCAAAACTGGGGAATACGGAAAAATGTATCAGTGAGTACAAAGAAGCGGATGCATGTAACCCTATCTATTGTTTCCCCAATAAATTAGAGGACATTGCCGTATTAAAAGAGGCGATCCGTGTACTGCAAAAAGGTGCAAAAGCTTATTACTATCTCGGCAATCTCTATTATGATAAGCTGCAGTTTGAGCAGGCAATCGGGCTTTGGGAAAAATCCACAGCACTGGATAATAGTTATCCCACAGTACACAGAAATCTGTCAATTGCTTATTATAATAAGCAGGGAAATCTGCAGAAAGCAAAAACAGAGATGGAAAAGGCTTTTGCTTTGGATGAGACAGATTCAAGAGTATTTTTGGAGTTAGACCAGTTATACAAGAAACTGGGAGTGCCGTTCACAGAGCGTTTGGAGAGATATGAAAAACATATGGATATTGTGGCAGAGCGGGATGATGTGATGCTGGAATTTGTTACTCTCTACAATCTTACGGGTATGCATAAAAAAGCATATGAAACCATTATGTCCCATACATTCCGACCGTGGGAAGGCGCAGAAGGGAGAATTTCCGGCCAGTATAAGATCGCACTGCTGGAAATGGCAAAAGAAAAAATTGCTCAGGCTCAGTATGAACAGGCAGAGGAATTACTTCAGAAAGCAATGATCTATCCCCATAATCTGGGAGAAGGAAAACTGGAAGGCACAAAGGATAATCACCTGTACTACTATCTGGGAATTGTGAAAAAGATGCTTGGCAGCCAAGCAGAAGCAGCAGAGTGCTTTGAAAAAGCCCGGATCGGTGAAAATGAACCTGCAGGCGTTTTATACTATTACGACCAGCCCGCAGACATGATTCTTTACAAGGGTCTGGCAAATCTGGAGCTTGGAAATACAAAAGAAGCATATGCGTGCTTTAATAAGCTGATGGATTACGGAGAAAGACATTTAAATGATGAGATGAAGGATGACTTTTTCGCAGTATCATTACCGGATTTCCTTATTTTTGAAGAGGATATGAATGTGAGGAATAAGGCACATTGCTTTTATCTGATGGGCCTTGCAAAGCTTGGTATGGGAGAAAAACAAAAAGCTTCCGAATACTTTGATGAAGCATTACAGCTTGATCATAATCATCAGAATTGTTATATTTATAAAAAAATGGCAGTTTAAACGGAGGTGAATCCTCCGGGTAAAACCGATGAAAAGGGCAAAATAACAGAGCTTTACGGGATGTTGTTTTGCCCTTTATTTTTATGGATATACCGGCCGAATCAATCTTGAAATCACTTTGAAGTGAGTGAAATTTCCAATTGTATTGGTATGCCTATTATGTTTAAAAGCTTTGCTGGAAAAGATGAAAAAGAGGCAGGTAAGCCTGATTCTTCTATGTAAAGAGGCAAACCTCTGCTATAATAGAAGAAGCATGAAATTCGGAGGATACTGTTTATGGAACTAGTTATTAAAAAATACCAGGAGCTCACATCAGATGAGTTATATGAAATATTAAAAGTCCGCGCTGAGGTCTTTGTTGTAGAACAGCATTGTGTATATCAGGACATGGATAATCTTGACCAATGTGCAGTCCATATATATTTACGCGATGATGACGGAATTCAAGCTTATTTACGGGTGATTGAACCGGGTAAAGCAGGGGAAGACGTAGTAATAGGAAGGGTATTGTCAAAAAAGCGGCGCTGCGGCTTGGGAACCGAAATAGTCTCTGCCGGCATCGAAGTGGCAAAGTCTCGGATGCACGCGTCAAAGATCAGAATTGCGGCACAGACATATGTGAGATCTTTGTATGAAAATATCGGTTTCAAACAAAGCAGTGAGGAATTTATGGAAGACGACATTCCGCATATAGAAATGATTCTGAGTATGGATTAGAAGAATTAAGTGTAAGTACGGGGCACCGGATACCGGTCCGATTTACAGTGCCATATTATTTATAAGAAGATTTGAGGAAAGGTGGTCTATCATGCCGAAACAAAAGAAAAAACCTTCAAAGTCGGAACGCCGTGACGCAAGACTTATAAAAGCACGTCAATGGGTTCTAACCTATCAGGGAAGCCATATTGTACGGGCTTACCGCAAAAGATTCAACGTAGATATTTCCTGTGCGCTGAAAGATTTAGGAGAAATCGGTGCCATCCCATCGGAGAAACTGGCTGCCCTGCAGCGGGCAGAGCAGCTCCGTCTGCAGGCTTTGCGCCGGAAACGTGAGGAAAAGAAACTGCAGGCTGTTGAAGACAGTTATCCTGATTCTGATGATACCTTTTTCTTTATTGCCGGTTATACTTCAGGCGGCGCTCCCTACGGTGTTACCTGGGAGGAAATGGGGATGGAACCGTGGGACAGCCCTTCTCCGTGGTAGGGGAAATGGGATGACCGCTGTCGCTACGCTTATGCTCGGTCAGCGCAGTAAATGCGCTGACCTGACTGACAGTTAACTTGTCGTTTCTTTTTCAACCAATGTAGCAGGCACCATACTCTCATATGGGATATAGTTTTCCAGTGACTGGATTGCAATCTGTGCCATGAGAGGGATATTCTGATCGATGGAAGTGATGGAATGTACGGCATAGTTGGACACCGGGGAGTTGTCGTATCCGACCAGTTCAATTGTATTTGGAATAGCAATCCCATTTTTGATGCATTGGCGTTCAAACAGACTCGCAATATCATCGTTGGAACAAAAGACACCTATTTTCTTACCGGCATATTTGGTGATAATATGCTGAACTAACCGGTTCATGGATTCGGCAGCTTTTAGTGTGTAAGTATCTGTGAAATCATGTTCTATCACACGTTCATAACATAAGTCTCTTACCTCATATTCAAATCCCAAAATTCTCTTGAAGGAAGGCCAGTCTTCCCGAAAATCATTATTGATATGAATGAAAACCTCGCAGCCGTTGCGGACCAGAAGATTTGCGGCCAGCTTTCCACCGGTAAAGTTATCGTTGTTGATCTGTTTGAAATTACCGCCGACACGTTCAACGGAGATCACCGGTACGGGCAGCTTTTCAATGTCTTCGGCTGAAAGGAGATGGCTCAGCAGTATCAATCCCTTGATCCGGTAGGAAATCAGGTTTTGGATCAGCTGCAGTTCCTCCTCCCTTGAATCGTTGGAAGTATAGACGATTAAATTATACCCCTTTTCTTTGCCGTACTTAATAAGCTGATTTAGCAGCTCGGTATAGAAACTTAAATGAAGATGGGGAAAAATGACTCCTACCAGATTGGATTCCCCGGTTACTAAAATACGGGCCAGATTGTCCTGCTGGTAATTCAATTCTTTGATCGCAGCTTTGATTTTATCTTGTGTCTCCTGAGACAAAAGTTCAGGATGATTGAAATACCGGGAAACGGTAGTCAGGGAAACGCCGCTTCTCTCTGCGATATCTGTAATCTTTACTTTACTCATAAAAACCTCACTTATATCGTTTTTTACGGTCAGCGCAGCAAAAGCGCAGACATACGGAATAGTTATAAATGCTCACTGTTTAGCAAAAATTATAGCACAGTATTATGAAAAATGAAAGGGAAAATGAAAATAATTTCATGAAAAAAATTTCATATATGTTTTATCATTTGAAGATAAATTCGATGAAAATCGGATAAGGTATTATGGAATATAGATAAAAATAAGGGAAATATCTTGTGAAAATTGAAAGAAAATGAAAATTAGTAATGAAAACGTTTGACATTATAAGTTTCATGGAATACAATAGAGCCATCAAAGCAAAAGTAACGAAAACAGATGATCAATAGGAAAACAGGAGGATTGAAAAATGAAGAAAAAGATGCTTAGTATCATACTTGCGGCAATGATGGCAGGAACAATGGCAACCGGGTGCGGGGCAGATGGAGGAAAAAAGGAAGAGAATCATAAGAACAGCATTACTGTACTGGTAGAAAGCGGTTCACCCGCAGAGGCGCTTGCAAAAGAAACAGCGGCATCTTTTAAAGAGGAGACAGGATGCGAGGTTATTATTGACGCGGTTGCCTATACAGGAATGTACGATAAGCTTTCTACAGAGATCAAGGCAAAGCAGGCGGCCCATGACGTGGCGTGTATGGATGTGGTATGGCTGGCAGCATTTGCAGACGCAGTGGAAGCCGTCAATGATGCAGATACCAGTGATTTTCTGCCTACATTACAGGAAAGCGGAACGATTGATGGGAATCTTTTGGGGTACCCGATGTGGGTAAATACAAAAGTGCTGATCTACAGAAAAGACCTTATACCGGAAGAAAAAGTGCCAAAGACATGGGAAGAGTATCAGGCAGTTGCGGAAGAAATGAAGACCGATGATATGAGCGGAACAACAGTCTTTGGAAGTGGATCGGATGCAGTGTGTTCTTTTCTTGACTTTGCATGTCAGGCCGGTGCAAAGGGACTTGTATTTGACAAAGACGGCAATGTAAATATAACAGATCAGGCTTACGCAGATGCATTGCATTTTATGGTGGAAAATGCCAACGCTGATTACACTCCGTCAGATTCACTTGCCACAGCCTCTACAGAGTCGCAGGAACTCTTTACGAACGGAAAAACAGCCATGCAGCTGAACTGGAGCCATCAGTATCCGGCGGCAGTAAAGGCTCTCGGTGCCGATAAAGTCGGATGCACACCGATGATCAGCGGAAGTGCGGGTATTGGGGCAACAACCGGTCCCTGGTATGAATGCGTTATGAAAGGCTCTGAAAATAAAGAGATGGCTAAAAAATATGTAGAATATATGTACAGCCACAATGCGGATTATATGGATCTTACCTTAAAGATCGCAGGCAGAACATCTGTATATGAAGAAGCAGGTAAAGAGGCGGGCAATGAGCATACAGCGGCAGTTCTTGATACGTTAAAAGCAAAGCAGTCACAGGCAAGGCCTATGGTGACAACATGGGCTCAGATCGAAGAGGTTTTAATCGGTGTTGTGGAAGCCAGTCTGGGCGGCGCAGATATAAACGAGACATTAGAATCAGCAAAGAATGAGATTGAAGCGATCGCCCGATAACGGAGGCGCGCAGTGAAACAGATAAAGTGAGCAGCAGAGGGGAATCCCGCGAAGCGTGTTGCTGGGCACGGAGTGAACAGCGATTTTTCCCCTCTGTTTATAGAAGGTGGTAAATAGAATGAGATTGATTTCAAGAAAAACATTATTACTATTTTTTCTGCCGGGTGCGGTATTTATGGGGGCATTTCTCATATATCCAATCATTACAATGGTAGCCGACAGTTTCTTTCAAATCGGAATCACAGGTGAGAAGACATTTATCGGTTTGGAAAACTATATACGTGCATTTACCGCCGGCGGATTTTTAAAACAATTAAAGAATACTTTGATATATATTGCAGTGGCTGTAAGTTTTGAGACGGCAATCGGTTTATTATTCGCATTATTCTTTGAATTGAACTATAAAGGAAGTAAAGTGATACGATCCTTCATGATGGCACCCCTCATGATCGCGCCTTTAGTAGCCGGTCTTACATGGAAATTGATGATGAGTTCCAGTTTCGGAATTGTCAATGAACTATTGGCTAAAATTGGGATTTTGTCAAGCAGCAGTGACATTCTGTGGCTTGCGGATGAAAGGTGGTCGTTAGCTGCATGCTGTATCGCTGATATTTGGCTCACTACACCGTTTATGATGCTGATGATATTGGCCGGGCTGCAGGGCCTGGATTCCAGTATGCTGGAGGCCGCGAAAATTGACGGGGCAGGTATGCTGCAGCAGGTCTTTGCCATAAAGCTTCCTGTGATCAAACCGGTTTTACTGACAGCATTGTCCGTAAGGATCATTGACGCGGCCAGAACCTTTGATATTATCTGGGCAATGACGGAGGGAGGTCCGAACAGCTCATCGGAAACACTCAGTATTATTATATACAAGACATTGACGCGCTATAATGATGTGGGGTATGCCAGCGCAATGGCAGTGGTATTTATTGCAGTATTAGTAATATTTACGCTGGTATTTATGCAGAGTCTGTGGAATCCGAAGAAAAAGAACTGTTAGCTGAGTGGATAGGAGGCGAAAAAAGGTGAAATTTAAAGGTGAGGTCGGGAAGAAGCTGGGAATCAGTCTGTCAGTGGTTTTAACTGTATTCTGGCTTTTCCCTTACATATATGTAATTTGTTGTTCTTTCAAGCCGGGATCAGAAGTGATCGCAGTTCCGCCGAGTTTTTTCCCAAAAGTGTTCTCGGTTGAAAATTTTGGGGGACTGTTTGAAAGAATGGATGCACTCGGATTTCTGTTCAACAGTTTGAGTGCTTCCTTGATAAGTACAGTGATCGCGTTGATATTGGGATCTCTTGCAGCGTATGCAATACAGCGCTCAGGTGCCAAATTATCGATCATACTGGTGGTTTTGGTTTTATGCCTGAAGATGATACCTACTTCAAGTATTGTAGTGCCGATTTATGAATTGATCTGTAATCTTGGCCTGTATGATACCAAAATTGCCTTGATCATTGTTTACGCAGCCATCAATATGCCGTTTGTCATGTGGACCATGTTAAGTTTTTATGAGGGAATTCCCACGACACTGGACGAGGCAGCATTCGTAGACGGGGCAGGCAGCTTCCAAACATTTTTGAAGGTTATTCTGCCGATCTGTAAACCCGGTTTGGCAACAGCGTTTATATTTACCCTGTTCCTTGCATGGAATGATTTCCTTGTGGCATTATTGCTGACCAGTACCGGTGCAAAGACATTTACGGTTGGACTGGCCGGATTTTTGTCGGCATACAATTTGGATCTGGGGCCAATGTGTGCAGGAGCTTTTTTGTTTAGTTTTCCGGTGATGATCATTTCCCTTGCGGCTCAAAAATATATTGTGCAGGGAATGACAGCAGGAGCTTTAAAAGGTTAAGGAGTACGGAGGAGGCTTATGAGTAAAGAAATATTGAAGCTGAATATTGAAAAGGCTCAGATGGAGACAGACAGAAAAAAGGAAGATGTTAAGAATGGCGTGATGCGTCAGCGCTATCATTTTATGCCGCAGACAGGGTGGCTGAATGATCCCAATGGATTGATTTATTTCAGGGGAAAATACCATTTCTTTTTTCAGCACAATCCCTATAGTGGTTTCTGGGACAGTATGCATTGGGGGCATGCCATCAGCGAGGATATGCTCCATTGGGAGTATCTGCCGCCGGCACTGGCACCCAGTGAAGTGTATGACGATCATCCAAAAGGCGGATGTTTTTCCGGAAGTGCGATAGAACATGACAATAAACTTTTCCTCATGTACACCGGAACAGCCAATAAGGGAAGAGGTTATGAGCAGACACAGTGTATCGCATACAGTGAGGATGGAATCCATTTTGAGAAATATGAAGGGAACCCGGTGCTGACAGCGCCGGAAGGGATTTTGCCGGATATGTTTCGTGACCCGAAGGTATGGAAGCACGAGGACATGTATTATATGGTATGCGGCGCAAGCCGTGAAAACAGGGGCTTGGCACTTCTCTACCGTTCCGGGGATATGCTCCACTGGAAGTTCTTCCAGGTTCTGGCGGAAAGCCGTGGGGAATGGGGATACATGTGGGAATGCCCGGATTTTTATCCGATAGGCGATAAATATGTTCTGACCTTTTCACCTATGGGGGCAGGCGACCATACTGCCGTGTATCTGGTGGGGGATTTTGATTATAAGACAGGAAGGTTTTATCCTCATGTGAGCGGTGAAATCAACTGGGGATTTGATTATTATGCACCGCAGTCATTTCCGGTACCGGATGGAAGAAGGATCATGGCAGGATGGTCAAATGAATGGGAATGGATGCCATTATGGAAGGACTGGGGGCCAACCTACAGGGAAGGCTGGTGCGGCTTTTTTAACATCCCTCTGGAGGTACGTTTGATGGAAGACAGCACGTTACAGTTTCTGCCAATCGAGGAAATAAAAGCTTTGAGGCAGAACCCGGAATATCTGGACAGTCTTGTGATCACGGAAGAGGAGACAGAACTGAGAGCCGGAGACGGTGTGGCTTTTGAACTGAAGCTGAAGATTGATCTTGAGAATACAGATGCGGATAAACTGGAGCTGCTTTTGCGCTGCGGAGAAGGAAAAAAGACGGTATGTCTGTTTGATCTTGAGAATGCGGAAATGAGTGTAGATCGTGAGAAAGCAGATGGATGGAGCAGAGGTATTTCGAGAAGCGTTATGTATCTGAAGGGAAAAAGGGAGCTGGACGTCCATATTCTGTCAGACCGGAGTTCACTTGAAATTTTCACAGATAATTACCGGAATAACCATTCTAATAATATTTTTGCGGGAGAGACGCAGAATCAGTTGAAAATCCGGGCGATTGGCGGGAGTGCGGTGATCAAAGAGATTGAGACATACGGAATAAAGGATTGTTATTGTTAGAACGGATGGAAGCATTATTGTCAGGCCGGGCGGCGTTAAATATATAGGAGGATTTATGTATGGCAGGTAAAAATTACTATGATGTTACGGAATGGAACGTCGGAGATCCCTATAAAGATATAGGAGAAGTGATCAACAGCATGTTGGCGGATATTAAAAGCAGACAGACAGATTCCAATGTGGAGGAGGGCGGAAAACCGGGGGCTGTCATCTACATTCCGTCAGGGGATTATCATCTTCGTACGCAGGTGGTGATTGATATCAGTTATTTGAAAATCATGGGTGCCGGACATGGTTTTGTATCTTCAAGCATTCGTTATAATCTTCCAAAGAGTGAATGGGAGGATCTGCATGAAGTGTGGCCGGGAGGCAGCCGCATACTAGTTGACCTTTCTCCGAAGGACGCAGATGGTGAGGCGGCAGGAGCCGCCTTTTATGTGGAACGGAGCGGAAATCCCAGGATCAGCTCTGTGGAATTTGAAAATTTCTGTATTGACGGATTACACTTTGCGGACGACGGTTCAGGAAAAAATGATCCGGAAAATACATATGTGAATGGCAAAACAGGCATTTATGTTGCCAGTGCACAGGATTCCTTCCGGATCACAGGCATGGGCTTTGTATATTTAGAGCATGGGGTTATTATTTACCATGCAGACGCATTGTCAGTCCATGATAATTTTATAGCTGAATGCGGAAACTGTATCGAACTGCGCGGCTGGGGACAGGCATCTAAGATAACTGATAACCTGATGGGAGCCGGGTACAGGGGATATTCTGTTTTTGCGCAGAATTTCGGAGGACTTTTGATCACTTCAAATAATATTTTTCCGAGAGGTACAAGCTGTGTCCATTTCGATAAGGTTGCCCGCTCTGTTATCACAGGCAACAGATTTCATTCCTTTTATCCGGGGGCACTGGTATTTGAAGGGAACTGTTCGGAAAACACGGTCTCTTCCAACCACTTTTTACGTGATCATGAACCATGGGCGCCTATGCTTAAAAATGACAATGGCTTAGATGACAGGTATGGCCTTCTGCGCATCAGCGGCAATCATAATTCGGTGATCGCCAACCATATTTCAGAAACGATCCATAGGCAGTCTATCAAGCCGGCCGGCGCAAAACCTGTGATCATACATGTTGTCTCGGGCAAGGGAAATTATATATCTGATAATCATATCGTTGCCACAACGGAGGCAGCAGATGCACAGACCGGGGCATCGGATTCCTGCTTTTCTGCACAGGTGGATGCTCTTACTGCTACGGATAAACTGGCGGTGCTTGATGTGACAACTGTTCTGGTGGCAAAAGAATCCTTTCAAAATACTATACTGGATTCAGGAAGTGAGGAGCAGGTTGTCCTTGACAGGCGTGTGAATGCTTTTAGGGCTACGCCGGTGCCTGGGGGAGTGTGACCGGGGACAGGACAAATGGTCCTTTCTGTGATATCGCCTACAATCTGAAAAAGAATTCGACAGATACCTTTTTTATCGGTATAATTAAAAAAGGGGTGATTTCACATGGATGAAATTCGTTTTGAATTTGACTGCGACACATCCGTTCCGCATTTTCATGGGGAGCTGGAAATACTTTATGTGCTGACCGGCCGGTGTGCTGTGATGACGGCAAAAAACAATTATCTTTTGAGCAGTGAGGACTTTGCTGTATATAACCCGTATGAACACCATGAGATTTATCGCGAAGCGGGTGCGCATACTGTTTCGGCATATATTTCGCTGCCGATTTTACAGCAGGCAAATTTAGGACGTGTTAAATGCTGCAGTAAATTGCAGCCGGATCAAGCCGATTATCTTTCCATGATTCGCATGAACCTGGCGGTGGTGTTCAAAGAGGTTACCGATTCGCCTGATCTGCGCCGGCTGCAGATCTTAAGTCACCTTTTCGGACTGCTGGCTATCCTGAAATCACAGTTTGAGTTACCGGAGTCATACGAACTGCACCCGACACAGGAAATAGAACGAATACAGAAAGTCCTGATCTATATCGGACAGCATTTTTCAGAGGAATTGAGTTTACAGACGGTTTCGGATCTGGTGCATCTCTCCAAAAGCCAGTTGTCCCGTGATTTTCATAAAATACTGCGCATCTCATTTTCAGATTATCTGCGTCAGCTGCGCTTAAATAAAGCAGAGTATCTTTTGCGCACGAAACGGCAGAGCGTGACGGACATTGCATTGGAATGCGGTTTCTCCAATACCAACACCTTTATATTGAACTTTCGGCAGCAATACCACATTACGCCCGGAAACTATCGCCGATGTTATGAAAAACAGGCATCCCCGCAGCCGCAGGAGGGAATCGCCGCTATTTCCGGTACACTGTCTTATATGAATCTTTTAAAATATGCGGCAAAAGAAGAAGCAGTGCTGCCGTTAAACAAACGCAGCACTCTGCCAACCCGTATTGAAATTGATGCCCGGGAAAATCTTGGTAAATTGCAGCTTCATCACAACGATTCCACGTCACTTGGCTGGGCAGAACAGCTCTTGCACGAGGAGGTCCGTGATGCAGTCCGCGATTCTGTGAAAACAATCGGCTTTCAGAGTGTATTGTTTTTCGGGATTTTTGACGATTCTCTGGACTTTTATCATGAGGACAAAAACGGCAGGCCATGGCTGAGTTTTACCTATATTGATTTAATTCTGGATTTTTTGGTGGATCTTAATATTACCCTGCAGATCCAACTGGGTTATACCCCAAAACTTTTGACCAAAGATCGTCAGCATGTTTTTGGGAATTCTTGTATTGGGCTTCCGGATAATCTGGAAAAGTGGAAATTTTTAGTGAGTGGTTTTTTAGAGCATCTTGTTTACCGTTATGGAATAGAGTTGGTTTCGCTGTGGAGTTTCACACCGGAACAGCTCCTGTTTGTACAGTATGGTGTTTTCTCCTTGGAGGACTATCTTTATTATTACGAAACCACCTGGAAGATATTGCAGAAGCAGCTACCGGGGGCCATGTGGAAGGCACGTGTGTTCGATATTGATTTTTTATCTGTGGATGGATTTGACATTCTTTATCGCTTTTTAGACTACTGCAGACAAAAGAGCTGCCTTCCCACCCAGCTGAGTGTACAGAGTTTCTGCATGGATCATGCCAAATATGACCGTGCCGTCACCGAGAATCGTATTCAGGCAAAGATGGACCAACAGCCGGGGGAGCCGGCGCCGATCAGTGCTGATGAAAGTGTACTGCAGCACCGTCTGCAGAAACTCCGTTCTTGTCTGGATGAGTATGGGTATTCGGATCTGCCGATCTCTGTTTTCGGTTGGAATACCACATTGTGGCAGAATGATTTGGGGAATGATACCTGTTTTAAGGCAGCCGCAGTAGTGAAGCACTGCCTGGAGAGCCGCAATCTGGTCACTGCAATGGCAATGGCACATTTGACAGATAACTCGGAACGCCGTGTCATGAACTCTAATCCCTATCATGGCGGTTATGGTATTTTAAACTATTACGGGATACCAAAGGCGGCCTATTATGCCATGATGTTTCTGACGCTTTTAAAGAACAACGGCGATATAATTCTTGCTGAGGGGGACGGATATATAGTTACTCGTTCCGGGGAGGGCAGGAAACTGCAGATTCTGCTGTACCATTACTGCCACTATGATGAACAAAATCATCTGACGGAATGGATTCCGCTGGAGGAACAGCGAACAATCGACCGCTATATGGGATTTGTGCAGAAAGGAACTCGCAGCTTTGCCATTCATCTGCAAAACATGATCCCAGGCAATTATTTGAAACGCAGCTTTTCCGTAAACCGTGAGCATGGGAGCAGTTATGACCAATGGATGACAATGGGCGCGCCGGATTTGCAGAACCGTACACAAAAGCTGTATCTGACGAAGATCAGTACCTATGGCGCTCTTTATGAAAATGTCCTGATCGGAAAAAGCGGGAGCTTCAACCTGTCCACCGTACTGGATGAACATGAAGTGCGGCTGATATTGCTGGAAAAGCGTTAAGGAAAATAGCAAAGTGATTATTTAGTGGGAAATGCTGAAATGTTCGGCATTTCCCTTTTTGCTGTCAAAAATCACGATTTACAGCACAATAAATCACGATTTATTTCATGAAAAAAGATCTGTGAATGTCATTTTTAAAAAAAATGTGGGTGAAAAATGAATAAAACCTGCGGAGGAATCAAGAGAAAGCCGGGCAAAACGTATGATACAATTTGTAAAACAATAACTGAACGAGGTGATCTTATGGAAGTAAAAGAATGGACCTATGAAGAGTTTCCGGAATTTGCAGAAGAGGTGGAAGGAGCGGAAAGGATTCCGACCACCGGCGACGAAATCGGAGTTTTTTATCAACATGATGTGGAGTACGCGGAGATTGACGGTGAAAAACTGCATCTGCAGATTTTACGCCCGCTGACCCGAAACCGGCCGAACATGATCTGTCCATGCGTAGTGTTTGTACAGGGTTCCGCATGGTTTAAGCAGGACGTATATATACAGCTTCCGCGAGTGGCAAAGCTTGCGGAACGTGGTTATGTAGTGGCTGTGGTGGAATATCGTCATTCAGGCATTGCACCTTTCCCGGCACAAATTATGGATACCAGAAATGCCGTACGCTTTATGCGCGTACATGCGGAAGAATACGGGATCGATCCTGAAAAAATCGTTGTTGCAGGCGACTCTTCCGGTGGGCACACTGCCATGTTTGCCGGCATGATCCACGATGATGTGGAAAATAATCTCTTCCCGGGTATTTCTGCGGAGGTTAAGGGCATTCTGAATTTCTACGGAAGCTGCAGTGTCATGAAGGAAGATTCAAATCCAACCCAGCTTCTCCACTGTCAGCCGGACAGTCCGGAAGGTATGGTGATGGGGCATGTGGACCTGCGCGAAAGCGAGGAGCTGCGCCGCAGGCTTTCTGTGGAATGCAACATAGAGAAAGACAGTGTGATCCCGCCGACGATCATATTTCATGGTACAAAAGACCGTGTTGTAAACTGTGAAGGCAGCGTGATTCTTTATCGGCGCATGAAAGAATGCGGAAAGGATGTAAAGCTGTATTTGATAGAAGGAGCGGACCACAGCGGCAACGAATTCTGGATGGAACAGGTTCTGGACATCATGGAGGACTTCATCCAAAAGGCAGTGCGATAGTCAGAATACATCCAGACATTAAGAATCGCTTCACGATGGGCTGGATGTCTGTCTCCGGTACGTTTTCATACGGTCAGCGCAGTAAATGCACAGACCTGTCTGAACTGTTATACTGAGGGACCTATAAAAAGGAAAGAAGGATATTGAAATGGCTACAGAAATGAAAAAAATCAGCTTATTTGAAAAACTGATCTATGGATCCGGTGATGTGGGTCTGAATGCAATGTATACTTTGTTCAGCTCCTATGTTTTAATGTTCTATACGGACGTATTGATGATAAATGCTGCATTGATCGGTACCGTGATCATGATTTCAAAAATTTTCGACGGTATTTCTGATTTGATCGCAGGTCAGTTGATTGACAAACACAAAAATAAATACGGTCACTGTATTCCGGTTTTGATGAAATGGGCAATTCCGATGGTACTTTCCGTTATTCTGGTATTTACCGTGCCGGATGGAAGTGTAGGGCTTCGTGTTGCTTACATTTTTATAACTTACAACCTTTTTAACACGATATTATACACTTATGTCGGTATGGCCCATGGGTCGCTTGCATCGTATGTCACGAATGATTCCAAGGACCGTTCCCAGATGCTCATTTTTAAGATGATGTTTGCAGCCGCTACCCAGACCATCATGGCATCGGTTATGATTCCCATGGTGGAATACTTTGGCGGTCAGCAGATGCAGTCTGCATGGATCAAAGCCATCATGGTATTCGGTGTTATCGGTTTGATTCCGATTGCGCTGAACGTCTTTTTTGTGAAAGAGCGAGTGGAAAATGACGCTCCGGCAGAAAACATTTTGATTGGTGTGAAATGTGCAGTTGTTAATAAATACTGGTGGATGGCGTTTATTGTCAATTTGATGGCAAACTTTATCCTGACTTTCAACCTTTCGGTATCCTTGTACTATTTGAAGGACGTTGTTGGCAATATCGCTTTGATGGGCACGTTTGTTGCCTGTTCCAATCTTCCGGGTGTGATCATTTCAGCAGTTGCCCCGTTTCTGCTCAATAAATTTACGAAACAGCAGATGGTCATTTTTGGCGCAGGATGTATGCTTGCTGCACAAATTGCATTTATCTTCATGCCGTTTACGACGACCATGCTTTTCATCACCGCATTGCTTCGCGGTATCGGTATGGGCTTTGCGATGGGAATGGCAGGTGCTTTGATTGGTGATACCATCGATTACGGTGAATGGAAAACAGGAGTGCGCGTTCAGTCCGTTCTCTTCTCCGCAGCTTCAGTTGGGGCGAAAGTCGGCCAGGGTGCGCTGACCGCGGCATTCGGTTTCGTCCTCTCAGCTATCGCTTATGACGGTTCCCTGGCAGTTCAGACTGCAGGCACCATTTCCGGTATAGATGCATTCTTTAAATACGGTCCGCTGGTTGTTGCCATTATCCTTTTGATTGATATTCTTATGCTGGATGTTGAAAAGAAGAATCCGCAGTTTATCAGGGAAATTACAGAACGTAAAGCAGGTAAAAACGCCTAAACTTGTCTCGTAATGGTATATAGTTACATAATAGGTTGTGGTTTCCACGCGTCTTCTCTCCGTTACATGTTATAAGGTAATTATCACTAAATACTCGCGGCAGTTGCCCAGACAGCCAAGTTATTTAATAAATAATTTTTATGCTTAATTGAATGAGCAAGAAAATTCAAACAGCCTATTGGGATTCAGCTGGTTCTGGAAGAACTTATAATAGTTTGACATTACTAAAAAATGTATGATATTGTAAACATAGCCCGTGTTGTTAAATAGATGGAATGGGTATTAAAAAAGTCAAATAAGAGGTCAGCATGGCAAATATAAGAGATGTGGCGAGAGCTGCAGGCGTGGGGATCGGAACGGTATCCAGGGCGCTGAATGACAGCGGTTATGTGGAAGCCGGTAAAAAAGAGAAAATCAGGAGAATCGCAAAAGAGTTAAATTATAGACCCAGTGAGCTGTCACGTAGTTTTGTTCAGAAAAAGAGCGGACTGGTTGGGATTGTACTGCCGGATGTGTCCTTTCCGTTCTATGGGGCCTTTTTAAAGTATGCAGAACTGGAATTGAATCATATTGGTTATAAAACTTTAGTGTGCAATACGCTGGGAGTTCAGAAGAGAGTTTCGGATACGCTGGATTTGATTGAGGCGGGCAGTCTTGACGGCATGATCATCAATACAGATGTAACGCGAGAGGAAATCGAGAGAATGAAGGGCATGCCGGTAGTCAGTTTTGAGCGGGTGCTGGCAAAAGAAATACCCATGGTTGCCTCTGATCATATAAAGGGTGGTCAGATTGCGGCAAAGCTGCTGAAAGAAAACGGGTGCAAAAATGTTATGATCCTGGGGGCCAGGTTTGCCACAAAAGTACATGCGGAGAACAGGATTAAGGAGTGCAGACGGATACTGGAACAATCGGGAATACAGGTTACAGCTGTGGAGATCAACGGGGCATTTTTGTCCTATCCGTTTATTGAAGAGATGATAAGCCAGTATCTGGATATGTACAGCCGGATTGACGGTATTTTTACAGAGGATGTGGAAGCATACTGCTGTCTGATGCAGGCAAAAAAAAGAGGAATCTATGTGCCAAGGGATTTGAAGATTGTGGGGTATGACGGCAATGAAATGACGCGGATGATCGATCCGCAGGTAACTACCATAGCCCAGGATGTACCTCTTCTGGCACGCACCTGTGTGGAGGTTCTTGCGAAGAAGATCGCAAAAGAAAAAGTAGATGCCCACTATTATATTCCGGTGAAATTATTGCAGGGTGGAACTACTGTGTGATGTTCCATAAAAAATGTTTGCTTTGTCTTGCACTGTGGAACAAAATGTGGTACGCTAAAAATAAAAGGGTGGGAATATATGGCAAGCCTGAGAGAAGTAGCGGATGCTGCCGGAGTAGGACTGGGTACTGCTTCGAGAGCATTGAACGGGACAGGTTATGTGTCTGAAGAAAAAAAGAAAATGATACTGAAAGCGGCTGAAGAACTGCATTACAGGCAGAATATGTCAGTACCGGAGCCGGCAGAGCATCATGCAGGACTTGCAGCCAAAGGAAAAACAGGTATCGTTGGTCTTTCTGTACCGGATATGGAACAGCCGTTTTTTGCAGGTCTTTTAAAATATTTGGAGATAGAACTGCATAAATTGGGATACCATGTGATGATGTTTAATTCCCTGGGGGTATCCAATCGTGTGGAAGAAATTGTAGAAATGCTGGAACAGCATATCATAGACGGTGCCATACTCAATACTACGGAATCCGATATTCCGGGGATCGGGCGTGTGGGCAGCAGAATTGTGGCATATGAATGCAGGCCGGCAGAGGGGATGACCCAGGTATATTCAGACCACAGGCAGGGGGGACGGATGGCCGCGGAAGAGTTTTTAAGGTGCGGATGCAAAAAAGTTCTGCAGATATCTTCTGACAGCACATTTTATACGCCCTCCAGCGAGAGGCACAGGATATTGGAGGAAATCCTGAGTGCGGAAGGAACAGAGGTGATCACTGTGCGGCTTGCATGGACAAACATCCTGTCCTATGATTATTACCGTCGCAGTATAGAGGAATATCTTCGTCTGTATCCGGATGCAGACGGCGTGTTTGTGGAGGATATTTCTGCATATTTTGCACTGAAACATGCAGAGGAATCCGGGATATCCGTTCCCGAAAAACGGAAAATAGTCGGCTACGACGGACTGGATCTGACCAGGATCTGCCAGCCTGTTATAACTACGATCGTTCAGGATATTCCGGCAATCGCCAAAATAGCAGCAGGGGTTCTGGTTAAAAAAATAAACGGAGAATTTGTTGAACAGAATTATGTCATTCCGGTTTATTTTCAGAAAGGTGGAACAACATAAGGTGTTCCATAAACATATAGAAGTTTTAGACAGGCAGATGTGCATGGATTTATGCAAACTGCCTGTTTTTTTGCGCTTTATTTCAAATCAATTGACATTTTTTCCTGTATAGTGTATAAAAAGAGTATGAAAACAGTTCCACATAAAATATGGAACTGATGGAACGAAGGCCTTTGAAAAATCCGGATTCAGAGTATCGCCCATACAAATCAAAAAGGAGAAAATCAGTATGAAAAAAAGAAGTATTGCGTTATTTATGGCTATGATGCTGGGAACAACTGCACTGGGAGGCTGCGGAGATGCAGGAAATGATAAATCCCAGGAGAAGTCAGCCAAACAGTCAGAGGCATCAGGGGAACAGGTAGAGATTACATTTTATTCCACTCAGGCGGGTGTGGACAATGAGACGGTGGCGCTCCTGGATGAATTTACGAAAGAGAACCCGGACATTAAGGTGGAGTTCCTGCCCTGCGGTGATGACCAGCTTCAGGCATGGCTGGGATTATATGCAGCGAAGAAGGCGCCGACAGTGGCTCTTATGGATGTATCTGTGGTGACCCAGTACCATTCTTATTTCTATAATTTCAGTGAAAATGAGGTACCGTGGGTGGATGATATTGTCACAGGCAAAGAGTATTACACTGTGGATGGTTCTCTTTATGCCATACCGGCCAGTGTTCAGGGATTTGGCCTGATGTATAACAACCGTGTGCTGAAGGAGGTCTTCGGGGAAGATTTTGATATCCATTCTGTTGATACAAGGGATGAACTGGAGAAGATGCTTGACGATATCGATGCGTCAGGTAAGGCGGCCTCTACGATCACGCTGAATGCAGACTGGGCGCTGGCAGCTCATCTAGGTGCGCTCCTCTATTCAGGATATCAGGGAGATGAAACAGCCCAGATGGCATTTATTGACAGGCTTAAGAAAGGGGAAGCCTCTCTTGCAGATGATCAGGTCTACAATGATTTGATGGACACTCTGGATATTTTGTCAGAGCACAATATGAACAAAGCAGACCCGCTTCAGATCAATCAGGAAATGAACTGCGAAGCTTTTGCCACTGGAAAAGTTGCTACCTACTTCCAGGGAGACTGGAACTGGATGATGATGAGCGGTGTGGAGGGAAGAGATGAAGAGCTGGGAATGATTCCTTTGCCTATCAGCAACGATTCTGAACAAAATGTGGGACTTCCTATGTCTTCTCCGAAAGGTTACTGTATAGACGCTTCCCAGAATACCGAGGAACAGCAGGCAGCCGGGCTCAAACTGGTGGAATGGCTGTGCAACAGTGAAAAAGGACAGGATTTCATGGGAGTGACTATTGGTTCCACTCTTCCATTCAAAGATGTGAAGGTAGAAAATCCCAATGCCCTGGCAAAGTCCACACAGGAATATATGGAAAAAGGTGAGATCAAAGATATCCGAACCTTTACTGTAAATGTTCCAAGCGATTACTGGTATGTTGTTGGCCCCTATTTCCAGCAGTATGTGGCAGGTGAGCTTGACAGACAAGGACTTGCCAAAGAAATCGAGAGCTACTGGACGAGTTTGGAGTAACGATCATCCGGATAGAGGGAGAGGAAAGGAGAGGTTGGGTATGGTAGGAAATAAACACGGAGAACGAAGATTGATACTGCTTTTCTTTGTGCCGGCAATACTGGTCTGGCTGGGAATCCTGATCGTGCCGTTTTTTTACGGGATTTTCATTTCTTTTACACAGTGGGATGGTCTGGGAAATGATTTTACATTTGTAGGGCTGAGAAATTATCTCACAATATTCGGGGATTCCAAATTTTTGGATTCCCTGCTGAAGACATCTATCTATGCGGTGGCCGTTGTGATCGTCAGCAATGTGATTGCTATAGGCCTGGGGCTGCTTCTCACAAGCGCTCTGAAAGGTAAAACTTTTTTCAGGACAGCCATGTTTACTCCGAATATTATCGGAGGGCTGATCCTGGGATATCTGTGGAAGTTTATCTTTAACTTTGGTCTTACGGCATTTGGAAAAAGCGGTGGGATTGCGTGGCTTGAGAAGTCCTGGCTTACCAGCTCGGCTTACGCCATGGTCGCTATGATCATTGTGGCTTCCTGGCAGCTGAGCAGTTATCTGATGATCATCTATGTGGCGGGACTTGCCAATGTGCCGAAAGAACTGTTGGAGGCCGCCTATATTGATGGGGCCGGAAAATGGTCGGCATTCAAGCATGTGACACTTCCCATGATCAGGTCATCCTTTACGGTATGTGTTTTCCTGTCTATTGTCCGTTGTTTCATGGTATTCGATGTGAACCTGGCGCTTACAGGAGGCGGACCATTCAATTCCACAGAGTTGATTGCCCTTAAGGTGTACAATACAGCATTTACAAGTATGAAATTCGGAGTTGCACAGGCAGAGGCTGTGGTATTGTTTCTGATCGTAACGGTGATCTCTGTGCTGCAGACATATTTTTCAATGAAGAAGGAGGTAAAGGCATGAGAAAAATGAAAGCAAGCCGTGTTTTGCTGTTCGCGGCAGCCTGTATACTGACAGTGATCTATATATTTCCGTTTGTGCTGACTATCTTCAACTCCATGAAAACATCGCAGGAATTTATCATGAACCCTTTTTCCCTGCCATCTGCATTTCATGTGGAGAATTTTACCCAGGCCCTGCAGGAGATGAAGTTTTTCTCAGCCCTGAAAAATACATTTATCCTGACGATCGTGTCCTCTCTTCTGATCACTTTGTTCGGAGCTACGGCAGCCTATGTGGTCAGCAGATTTTCCCATAAGAAATGGGTGAGCGCGTTGTTCCTGATGATGGTGGCATCCATGGTGGCTCCTTTCCAGGTATACATGATACCGATCGTGAAGATATATGGGGGTACCTTTGGACTGAATAACAGCCTTTTGTTTCTGTCCGTTGTGGCCTTGGGGCTGAATCTGCCGTTCTCCATATTTTTGATAAGAGGATTTCTGAACGGTATTCCCATTGAGATAGAACAGGCTGCCATGATAGACGGATGTTCTTACATACAGGTATTCTTCCGGATCGTACTTCCTATGCTGAAACCCATCGTGATCACTCTTCTGGTATTCGTATCCATGGGAATCTGGAATGATTATCTGATGTCCAGCCTTTTCCTCACAGACGAGGTGAAGCGGACTCTGGCGCTGACGATCCGTGTATTTGTAAATGAGTATTCTGTGGACTACGCGCCTATGCTTGCAGGACTCTTCTTGTCAATGATTCCCATGCTCATCTTCTATGTGCTGTGTCAGAAACACATTCTGGAAGGTGTTGTGCAGGGCAGTGTGAAAGGATGATAATATATGGCATATTTACATTTTAATTTCAAATCAGATGCGATTGATCAAAGTATTGAACTGGATGTGATACTTCCAACTCTGACAGGAGGTATGGACTGTAATCCTCCCTTTAAGACCCTGTATTTTCTCACAGGGTACAGCGGGGGAGCGAGAGAGACTTTGACATTTCTGAATATGAAGTTTCATGCAATGCTGCATGGCCTGGCGCTGGTGGTTGTGACCGGGGACCGTTCCTTCTATGTGGACAAGCCGGAGTGGGGTGATAATTACGGGAAATTTATCGGTGAAGAGCTTGTGGAGATCACCAGATCTCTGCTGCCTCTCTCCCGTAAGAAAGAGGACACCTTTATCGGCGGAATCTCTATGGGCGGATTTGGCGCCCTTATAAATGGGCTTCATTACAGCGATACTTTCAGTAAAATTGCCATGCTGTCGCCGGCCCTCAGAGTCAACAAGATTCTGAAAAAGGAAATATCACCCCTTAAACCGGACAGGATGGAGGCTATTTTCGGGACAGAGGATGAGTATCTCCATTCCGATAAAAATCCGGAAAAAGTGCTGCTTGACAGGAAGAAAAGCGGGAAGGCAATTCCGGAATTGTTCCTTCGGTGCGGCTGCCAGGATGAGCTGGTGTATGATGTAAACAAAGAATTTCTGCGGTTTTTGGAAGAACAGAATATCCCGGTGGATTTTGAGGAGACAGAGGGAGTTCATGACCTTGTATATTGGAGCAAAATGTTGGAACCCTGTTTTGCGTTCCTGTCCCCGGCGAAATCGTTTATGGAGGAATAGAAGATGGCGTATATTGAAATGAATTACAAATCAGAAAGTCTTATGAGGAGTGTATCCCTGAATGTGTTTCTGCCCTGCTGTGACGGCTGGGAAAATGCGGAGAAACCCTTCAAAACCCTGTATTTTCTTCCGGGCTTCAGTGCCAGCGGAAAAGAGCTGAGCACTAGCTTGAGTTTTCGCCTGCAGTCCATGATGAAGGGGATTGCAGTGGTGATACCGGACGGGGACAATTCTTTTTATGTGGACAGACCGGACCGGTTTGCCTGGTACAGTAAGTTTGTCGGCAGCGAGATCGTGGAGGTGACCAGGAGTATTTTCCCTCTCTCTGTTAAGCGGGAAGACACCTTCATCGGCGGAATCTCCATGGGCGGATATGGGGCGCTGTTGAACGGCCTGCGTTACAGAGAGACCTTTGGGAAGATTGCGGCTATGTCTCCGGGACTTGATTTCTATGATCTTATGGAGCGGGGTGTGAACGGTTTTACCCGGGAATACCTGGACGGGCTTTTTGGAAGCAGGGAGGAGTTTGAGCGCACAGACCTGGGTCTGGACCCGGCTTATCTGGAAGCGAAGAAGGCAGGAGAAGAGATCCCGGAACTATTTATGTGCTGCGGACGTCAGGATGAGCTGGTGTATGAGAATAATGTCCGCTTTGTAAAATTTCTGCAGGAAAATCAGATTCCGGTTGATTATCGGGAAGATGACGGCGGCCATGATGTAATGTTCTGGGAGAAATTTATGGATCCTGTATTTGCATTTCTGGCACAAAAATAATGAATTTAGGAGAAAAAAATATGGACTACAAAGTTGTACAAATGGATGAACACACCTGGAGAATTGAGGAATTTGATGACACATCCAGTGTATATATGTATCTCCTGGAGGGGAGCGAGAGGGCCATGCTGCTGGATTCAGGCCTGGGTATGATTCCGCTGGATGAGATAACGGCTGAACTGACATCACTGCCTGTGGATGTACTGGCAACACACGCACATCTGGATCATATCGGCGGGAACAGCTTCTTTGAGAAGGTTTATATCAATGAGCTGGACAGAGAGGTATTTAGTCTGCACTGCGATAAGTTCAGAAGTTATTATCCCGATTATCAATTTCGCGGACAGAGGGATAATATTATCTGGTACACAGGGGAGAAAGAATTTCAGCTCGGCGGGCGGACACTCCGCCTGGTTTCTTCACCGGGCCATACCTTAGGAGCTGTGAGCATTCTGGATGTGGAGAGAAAATGGCTGTTTACAGGGGATACCTGCTGCCGGGCTTCTGTGTTGCTGAACCTGGAATATACCACTACAGTGGAGACTTATAAAAGGACTATAGAGGAATTGCTGTCCATAAGAGAGCAGTATGATCTGACCTGGCCGGCGCATCACAAAATTCCTGTTTCTCCTGAGATACTGGAACAGTTCCGTGAAGCCGCTGACCTTTTGCTGGATAAAAAGGCGGAGGGAGAAGATATAGAGATGCCCTTCGGTCCGGCGAAATGCTTCTATTATAAGGATATCTCCATTACCTATACGCCGGACCGCGTATTTGACAGAAACGATGCTTGAAATATCTTGAAATTGAAAGAGACAACCCCTTTTACAAAAGATTTTCGATGCCGGACAGTGGTATAATGAGGACAGGATACAGAGTAGTGAAAGGAGATATACAATGCAGTTAAAAAACGAGATCATGCTGATCACCTACGCGGACAGCCTGGGCAGTAATCTGAAGGAACTGGGGGATATCCTGGAAAATGACATCAAGGACGCAGTGGGTGGAGTACATATCCTTCCCTTTTTCCCGTCCTCCGCGGACAGGGGCTTTGCACCTATGAGGTATGATAGGGTTTCACCTGAGTTCGGAACCTTTGCAGATGTGGAGAGGATTGGGAAGAGTTATTACCTGATGTTTGATTTTATGATCAACCACATTTCCAGAAGCTCGGAATTCTTCAGGGATTTTGAGAAGAAGAAAGACCAGTCTGAATACCGGGATCTGTTTATCCGGTATAAGGATTTCTGGGAGAACGGGGAGCCGACTGCGGAACAGGTGGACAAAATCTATAAGAGAAAGCCCCGTGCGCCGTACACGGACGTGGAATTCGGAGATGGCAGCCGGGAGAAGGTGTGGTGTACGTTCTGTGAAGAACAGATTGACTTAAATGTGGAAAGCGCTGCAACGAAGAAATTTATCCGGGAGAATCTGGTTTCCATGTGCAGCCACGGTGCGTCCATTATCCGGCTGGATGCCTTTGCCTATGCGGTGAAGAAGCCGGACACCAGCTGTTTCTTCGTGAAGCCGGATATCTGGAATCTGCTGCGTGAGACAGAAGCCCTGGTGAAACCTTACGGGGTGGAGATCCTGCCGGAGATACATGAACATTACTCGATCCAGATGGAGATTGCCGGAGAGAAATTCTGGATATATGACTTCGCCCTTCCGGTCCTGACGCTTCATGCCCTGTACAGCGGGAAGGGAAAATATCTGAGGGAATGGCTGCTCATGTCACCCATGAAGCAGTTCACCACACTGGATACTCATGATGGTATCGGAATCGTGGATGTTAAGGATCTGCTGCCGGATGAGGAGATAGAATTTACCAAGGATAAGATGTTTGCCGAGGGGGCAAATGTCAAGAAGATATACAACACAGAGGCCTATAACAATCTGGATATTTATCAGGTCAACACCACCTATTATGCAGCCCTGGGAGAAAATGACAACGCTTATCTTTTGGCAAGGGCCATCCAGTTCTTTGCTCCCGGCATCCCTCAGGTGTATTATGTGGGAATGCTGGCAGGCGCAAATGATATTGCACTCATGGAATCAACGAAGAACGGAAGAGATATCAACAGGCACTGCTATTCGGCGGAGGAGGTAAAAGAGGAATTAAAGCGTCCTGTGATAAAGGATCTGCTGGCACTCATGCGGTTTCGCAATCAACACCCGGCGTTTTCCCTGGAAGGGCAGATAGAGGTGGCGCTGACAGGGGAACACGGTCTGCGCATTACCAGAAAACAGGGGGAACATTTTGCTGTACTGGATGCAGATTTAAAGAGACATACGTTCGAGATCAGGTGTTCCTGACGTAAATACTGCTCCCTGTCTTACGGACAGGGGGCTGTTTTCACAGCAGAGAGGGTTATCTATGAAAAAATCAATTGTCCGCAGAATCATAGCGCTGGTCACGGCCCAGTTATTGTTTTTGATATTCATTTTTTGTGTATTTGTCTATTTCTCCTATGCCGAGACCAGAGAGGAAATCATACAGTCCTCTGATAACTTCCTGCAGGTTTACGGCAAAGAGATCAAAGACCGGCTGGATAAGATGGAAAAGATGCTCAACAGTATTGTATATCAGAATATTAACCTCGCAAAACTGGAGAGCAAAGACGAGAGCGAGAGATTTTACGCTTCATTGGCTCTCAGTAATCAGATCAAAGATCTGACGGCATGGGATGACAGCGCTCAGATGCTGGTGATTGCAGAAGGGGAGTACGATATCTGTCTCAGTGCCGAGGAAGATGGGGTGAGCTTTCAGGAAGGGGAGGCTATCCGGGAATTTGTGCTGGAAATGTCCAGAAAGGGCAGTAAAAAGGCCAGGTGGTACTTTACTTCTATCGAAGGGAAGCATTATATCTACAGGATTTATATGCGCGGAACCAGGGCTGAGGCAGCCTTTCTGTCTATGGAGAGACTGACGCATTTCTGGGACAATACGGATTTTGGAAACCAGGCGTTTACCATAACTGACGGAGATGGCACAGTCTGGACATCGGTTGGATTCTTAAATGATCCGAAGCTGCTTTCGCAGGAAGGGAAGAATTTGGAGGAGCCGCAGTTTGTGAAAAGGCAGATGGAGATCGTGGAGGGGCAGGTGTGCCTGGAATCCTTTGTGAAGGCCTATGATGTGCTGGGCAGTATCCGCTACAGTGCGGTCATTATTATCTTGCTGATCCTGGGAAGCATCGTGTTTGCGCTTCTGGTCATACGCTATATCAGGAGAGAGCTTTTGCATCCCATGCAGCACCTGACCAGCGTGATGGACGAGATTTCTGACGGCAGTTACGAGCTGCGGTTTCAGGGCGGATATGAGAGCCGGGAGTTTATCCGTCTGGCAGAGACATTTAACCGGCTGATGGATGAGATCGTGGGGCTGCGCATCCAGAGCTACGAGAAACAGTTAGAATTAAAAGACACAGAGTTAAAATGTGTCAGGCTGACCCTGCGTCCCCACTTTTTCCTGAATGCCATGACTACGATTTCCAGTCTGAGTATGCAGAATAAAAATGTTGAGATTGATGCCTATGTGAAATCTCTGTCGAAAAATATCCGGTATATGTTCCGCTCCGGGCTGCATACAGTTCCTGTCCGGGAAGAGATCAGCCACGTGGAAAATTATTTTGAGATGCAGGAGCTGAAGTATCCGGGAAGTGTATTTTATTTCGTGGAGATGGCAAAGGAGTGTGAGGAGTGGAGGATTCCCCAGCTTCTGATCCACACCCTGATCGAAAATGAGTACAAATACGCAGTCTCTCCGGGAAAAACACTGAGCATTCTGATCCGGGTGTCCCTGGCTCATTTCCAAAATGAAACCATGCTGTCTGTGGAGATAGAGGATGACGGACAGGGCTATCCGGAAAATGTTCTGAAGGAGATGGGGGAATATCACGACAAGTATCCGGAGGAGGGGACGAGGATCGGTCTGTGGAGCATACGAAAGATATTGTATCTGATGTATGAGAGGACGGATCTGTTCCAGATGTCAAATGTGGAGCCTCACGGATGCCGGAATCTCCTGCTCATTCCGGAAAAAGCGAAGCATGAGATGAAGGAAGAAACCGTACAGAACAAAATTGGGTGAAGAAAATGAATGTGTTGATTATTGATGATGATATCACGATCGTGGATGCCATTGAAAGTTCAGTGGACTGGGACAGGCTTATGGTGGAGCAGGTTTGCAAGGCATACAACATAGAGGATGCAAAGCAGATTTTGGACAGGCAGGAAATAGAACTTATCATCAGTGACATTGAGATGCCCCAGGGAAGCGGCCTGGAACTCCTTAAGTGGTACAGGGAACAGGAACTGGACGGGGAATTTCTGCTTCTGACCTGCCATGAGAATTTTGAATACGCTGCCAATGCACTGAAAATGCAGGCGGCTGAGTATATCCTGAAGCCTTTTGATGCAGAAGTGCTGGAGATGGCCCTTCAGAAATGCATTCAGAACATCAGGAAGAAGGAGGCAAACAGAAAATCCCGGGAGTATGAAGCCTGGTTCCAGCACAACTATAAGAATATCAAGCTGTCCTTTGTGGAACGCCTGCTGAAGGAACCGTTCACTCTAAAAATGTATGGGGACAACAGCAAACTGATATCCGGCGGCCAGAAACTGGAATTGGGAACAGAGTACAGGATACTGGCAGCGAAATTTACAGATGTGGAGAAGGATACTGCCAAATACGGCAGAGAGCTTCTGAAATTTGTCCTGAACAATCTGTTTTCAGAGATCCTGTGCAGTACACCGGAAAATGAGCGGGTCATCTGTCAGGAGAAAGACGACGAGCTGCTACTGGCAGCAGTCTGCGATGTGGATTCGGATGAGACTATGCTTGACCGTGCCAGGATATTGGTGGATTCCGTCAGGCAGTATATAGATTGTGTGATGACGGTTTGCGTAAGCCGGGTCTGTGATGTCAGCCAGCTCTTTGAGACATATCACAGAATCCTGAAGAAAATGTCCTGGAATGTGGGAATTTACGGCAAAGTGGTGCTGGAAAGCCAGATTTCAGAGAAGCAAAGGACCGGAGATGCTTTACTGGATGGCGGTAAGCTGAAGGAATACCTGGACAAAAAGGACAAAAGCGGACTATTAAATTATCTGAAAAGATGTACGGCGCTGATGCATGAACCAGGTAATCTGGACCGGGAAATGCTGATCAAGGTGAAACAGGAGCTATTGCAGGCCGATTATTTCTACCTCACGGAGAGGGGAATCCAGGCATCCAGGCTTCTGGGGGACCAGTTGTCTGTGGATATGGAGAAGAAGGCGGTGCGCTCTGTCCTAGATCTGATGCGCTGGGCGGCATATCTGCTGGAACGTACCTTTGCCTATGAGGAGGAGATCCGGAAATCCAATACCATGATCGGGCAGATCAATGATTATATCCATAAGCATTACGGGGAGGAAATCGGCAGAAATGAGATAGCGGAGCATTTCTTTCTGACCCCGGAATATCTGGCGAAGATGTATAAGAGGAAAACAGGCACAAGCCTGAAGGATTATCTGAACGAATACCGGATCGGACAGGCGAAAAGGCTTCTCGCGCAGACAGATAAGCTGGTGAGCGATGTGGCTATAGAGGTGGGGATGGATAACTTTTCTTATTTCTCTACCCTTTTCAGAAAGTATACGGGTCTTACCCCGAATGAATACAGGAAGCGTGAATCAGGCGTATGAGGCTTGTTTTTGAAAAAGGAAGACTTGTTTTTGCAAGAATCAGGCCATGGATATCACCTATAATGGGAGTATCAAAAGGAGGTAAGGAAAATGAAAAAAAGAATGAAACAAATCATGGCAGTGGTTCTGGGCATGAGCATGGCAGCCGGTCTTTGTGCCTGCGGCGGCTCCGGGGGTTCCGGCAAGAAGGAAGAAGGCGCCAAGGCAGACTCTGACAAGTATGAAAAGGTAGTTTTTGCCTACCAGACCTTTAACAATGTTCCCTCAGAAGAAGGACTTGCTGAGGTACAGGAAGCTGTGAACAAGATCACAAGGGAAAAGATTGGCGTGGAGGTGGAGTTAAAGCCTATCGCCTACGCGGATTACAACAATCAGATCAGTCTGTCCCTGCAGGCGGGCGAGCAGATCGATCTCTTTGAGAGTCTGTTTAATTTCCCGGACTGTGTTGCCGCGGATATGGCTATGGATATCACAGAGCTGGCGCCGGAATTTGCACCCGAGGCACTAGAGCTGGTGGGTGAAGAGTGGATGAATGCATGTACTGCAGACGGTAAGATTTATGGAATACCTGTATATAAACCGCTGGCACTCACGCCTATGATCACTTACCGCAAAGATATTGCCGAAGAACTGGGGATTGACATGAGCCAGGTAAACAGTGTGCAGGATTTAGACGCAGTTTTTAAAAAGGTCCAGGAAGGCCGTCCGGATATCACACCGCTGGCCCCAATTGCACCGGGAGATACAGGACTGAACAGGCTCTACAGTACAAATGTGGATTACCTTGGCGATGATTATACCGCACCAAAGGGTGTTTTATTGGGTGATGACACCAAGGTTGTGAATCTCTTTGAAAGCCAGGAGTTCATGGATGTCTGCAAGATGGCAAGGGATTGGTATAACAAGGGCTATATCATGAAAGATGCGGCTACGACCACGAGTATGTCTCTGGAACTGCTGTCCTCAGGAAATTATTTCTGTGCTATTGCTTCCTACAGTTATCCGGAAGAAGATACAGCAGCCAGCTTACAGACTCAATGGGGTTATCCGACAGGAGCCAGGATTCTGAAAGAGGCTTATATTGATACGTCAACAGTTAATGGAGTGACCTTCATGGTTTCTACTAACTGTGAAGTGCCGGAGGCGGCTCTCAAATTCCTGAATCTGACTTATTCAGATAAGGAGATTGTGAATCTTTTGATTTTTGGAATCGAGGGCAGAGATTATGTGGTAAAGGAAGAAGACATTGTTAATTATCCGGAGGGGGAGGATGCCTCTACAGTTCCTTACACAGCACAGCTTAGCTGCGGTACACTGGGAAATTATTTTATTCAGTATCAGATGGAAGGCAATAATCTGGATTCCCTGAAATGGGAAGAAGAACAGAACAAAGAGGCTGCTTCCTCACCAGTTATGGGATTTGTGTTTGACACAGCACCTGTTAGCACGGAGTATACGGCAATCGCAAATGTTCTGAGTCAGTATCTGCCTGGACTGTTCTGTGGCAACGTGGAACCGGAAACAGAGATTCCGAAGCTGAACAAAGCGCTGGAGAGCGCCGGACTTGGAAATGTCATAGCTGAAAAACAGAAACAGTTGGATGCATGGCTGGCAGCTCAGTGACGCTTAAGGGGAGGGAAAGAATATGAGAAAAAGTTCTAAAACCACGCTTCCCTTTATGCTGATCGCTCTGCCGGGTGTTGTATACCTGATCATCAACAATTACATACCCATGTTCGGGATCTTCCTGGCATTCAAGGACTACAAGTATTCCAAGGGAATCTTTGGCAGTGACTGGTGTGGCCTGAAGAATTTTAAGTTTTTGTTTGCAACAGACGATGCCCTGATCATGACTAGGAACACAATCTTATATAATCTGGTGTTTATCGTCCTGGGAACTGTGGCAGCTATCTTTATTGCAATACTGATGTGCGAGCTGGGTGAGCGGATGCGGGTGAAGATATTTCAGTCCTGCCTGCTTCTGCCGAACCTGCTGTCCTGGGTTGTGATAGGTATCATCGGATTTGCTTTCTTAAGTGCAGATACAGGTTTTATCAACAACACGATTCTGCGCACCATGGGGAAGGAGAGTGTTTCCTGGTACATGCAGCCAAATGTATGGCCCTTGATACTGGTGCTGGTCTTTCTATGGAAAAATGCAGGTTATCAGTCCATTATTTACATGGCAAGTATCTCAGGCTTTGACAAATCTATCTACGAGGCGGCATCTATCGACGGTGCTTCCAAGCTGAAACAGATATTTTCCATCACACTGCCCATGCTGGTCCCGACCATCACGATTCTGACCCTGATGGCGGTGGGAAGGATATTCTTCTCTGATTTCGGTCTGTTTTATCAGGTGCCGCAGGATTCCGGAGCGCTGTATGCAGTTACCCAGACCATTGACACTTATGTATACAGGGGACTGATGCAGTCCAACAATGTAGGTATGGCGGCAGCGGCGGGATTCTACCAGTCTGTTATTGGATTTGTACTGGTGGTGGCAGCCAATGCGGTTGTGAAAAAAATAAACCCGGAAAATGCACTGTTCTAAGGGAGGTGAAAGAAGATGTCTGATTCCAAAAAATTTAATGTCATAGCCACTGTGATCCTGGGGATTCTGGTGGTGGTCACTATGGTACCTATCCTGATGATCGTGATCGCATCCTTTACAGAGGAGAAAACCTTACTGCGCGACGGATATTCTCTTTTGCCTGGGGCATTGAGCGTTGACGCTTACATTTACATGGTAAAGCAGGGGGCGATTATTGTACGGGCCTACGGTGTATCCATACTGGTGACGTTTGTGGGCACCCTTGGCAGTGTCCTGATCACAGCCATGCTGGCATATCCCATGTCGAGAAAGGCTTTTAAGTACAGAGGAATATTAACCTTTTTCGTATTTTTCACTATGCTGTTCAGCGGAGGTATTGTACCTTCCTATATTATGTGGACAAGGGTATTTCAGATCAAGGATACCATATGGGCGTTGATCCTGCCGAATTACCTGGTGACAGCGTTTAATGTCTTTCTTGTGAAGAATTATTACACCAACAGCATTCCCGACTCTCTGATCGAAGCGGCACAGATTGACGGGGCAGGGGAGATGAAGATATTCTGGAAGGTCATGCTTCCGCTGTCCGTGCCTACGATCGCCACAGTCAGCCTCTTTTCAGGTCTGGCCTACTGGAATGACTGGATCAACGGTCTGTATTATATCAATGACGCCAAGCTGTACAGCATCCAGATTCTGCTGCTGAAGATCATGAACAATATCAACGCCTTGAAGCAGAATACGGGAAGCCTGATGGGGACCGGCGCTGTCAGCCTTCCGGGAACATCTATCCGTATGGCAATGGCGGTGATCGGAATTTTGCCCATTTTGCTCATCTATCCCTTTGTGCAGAAATATTTCATCAAGGGTGTAGTAGTGGGGGCAGTGAAAGGATAAATATAAAATGAAAAATGAAGAAGTTATTGACCGTATCTTGCAGTTCCACCCTGATATTCCGGATTATGACGGATGTGACGGGTATAAATCGGGAAATCCGTCGGATGAGTGTACAGGGGTGGTCAGCGCTCTGGTGCCCACAGTGGATGTGATCAGGAAGACGGCGGAGCTTGGCTGTAACCTGCTGGTGACCCATGAGCCGATCTATTATCAGACCCCGGATTACCCTGAATGGAAGGGAGAATTTGAAAATCGGGTTTATGATGAGAAAAAAGCTTTGCTGGAGCGTTATGGGATCACCGTGTGGAGGAATCACGACCATATCCATGCCCACCAGCCGGATCTGATTTTCAAAGGAGTTGTGAAATATCTGGGCTGGGAAGCATATGAGCTGAAAGCCCGGAGAGAGATCCCTCTATATTACGCCTTCGAGATACCGCCTGTTACGGTGCAGGAACTGGCAGAATTATTGATGGACAGGCTGGGAATGAACGGAATCCGGTTTGTGGGAAGACCCGGGGATGTGATCCGCCGCATTGCCATTGTGGCTCATCTGTATCCGCAGCCGGGTGATGAGATCCGGGAGGATGGATATTACCGGGACTACTCGTCACAGATCATGCGCCAGATGGAGGAAGAGGACTGTATTGACGCGGTGATTCCCGGAGAGATCATAGAATGGACATTGTTGTCTTATATCCACGATGCAGTGTCCCTGGGTAAGGCGAAAGCATGTTTTAATATCGGCCATTACAATATGGAAGAGCTGGGAATGCGCTACGCGGCGGACTGGATAAAAGAACTGCTCTGCGAAGAGGTACCTGTACATTATGTACAGACGGAACAGTATTTTACATATATGCAGCGGCGGGAAATGGACAAAATATAAGGAGGAGATAACTTGAGTATTCAGCTTTTGAGCAGGACGGATGATTTCGGCTCCGCCCGGGCGGCCAACAGGGCAATCCTGGAGGCCGCAGACACGGGATATGTAGTGCGGAATGTGTCCTGTATAGCCTGTGCCCCTTATATAGAAGAGGGGGCAGAGCTGCTAAAGAAGTATATCCACATTGATATCGGGCTGCATCTGACCCTGAACTCTGAGTGGAATGGAGTGCGCTGGGGCGCGCTTACAGACAATAGACAGATAACGGATGACAGAGGGTATTTCTTTCAGACACAGTGGGAGCTGGCCGGGAGAAAACCGGATGTGGACGGGATTATAAAGGAGTATGACGCTCAGCTTGACAGACTGACAAAACTGGGACTTTCCGCTGCCTATGCGGACAGCCATATGGGACCTGAACTGTGGGTACCCGGGCTGGCTGAGGCTATAGAGGACTGGACATTGAAAAAAGGTCTGATCAGTGCGAGAAATTATTATTCTGTTGCGAAACAGGGACAGCCCCCTTTTACGGATAAGGATGAAGTTTATCTGAAAGGGGTAAGGCTGTGGCTGGAAGGTCTGCAGCAGGGAAGGCAGTACAGTTATGTGACACACCCCGCGGTGGGGTGTGAAGAAATGCGGTTATTCTACAATGAGGAAATACCGGCACGTGTGATAGAGAAACAGAGAAACCAGGAGTACATGGCAGTGACGGCACATGCGTGGACAAAATGGCGGGAAGAACTGGATATTCGGCCTGTATGTTATACTGAGGCAAAGGAGCAGGGAGATGGACTGCCGATACTGAAGTCTATGTTGAATTTTGGGAAAAAATAAAAGGAGAGATAAATTATGGCACACATGAAATTGGAGTACAAATCAGCAGCATTAACACGGGGCGTGTCCCTGGAGATATTTCTGCCCACTGACGGATGGGGCGCAGAAGTACCGTTTCCGTACAGAACCCTGTATTTCCTTCCTGGTTACAGCGGAGACAGTGATGAAATCTACACATATCTGAGTATGCGGAGACAGTCTGATTTAAAAGGTGTGGCAGTAGTGATTGTAAACGGAGATAATTCCTTTTATGTGGATCATCCCCGGAGAAATATGAATTATTCTACTTTTGTAGGCAAGGAAGTGGTGGAAATGACAAGGAAGCTGCTCCCGCTGTCCCATAAGAGGGAGGATACTTATCTTGCAGGAGTGTCTATGGGAGGATATGGAACACTTCTGAATGGAATGCGTTATGCAGATACCTTCGGCAGGATTGCGGCGATGTCTCCGGCAATTGATACTTATGAGGTACACGAAAACCAACCGGATGCCGGATTCTCCATCGAGTTGTTGGATAATATATTTGGCAGCCGGGAAGAGTTTCTGGCTGGCGATACCAATCTTACCAAGACATATCTGGATGCCTTTGAGAAAAAAGAGTTGATGCCGGAAGTGTATGTGACCTGCGGCAGACAGGACAGGCTTGTATATGAGCAAGATAAGAGATTTGCAGAGGAACTGCAGAAGGCAGGTGTGCCCATCGTTTACCAGGAAAGCGACGGAGACCATGAAACAGACTTTTGGGAAGGAAAAATGGATGCAGTATTTTCCTTTTTGACAGGTATTCCGGAAGGCTCACGTAATAAGATCGTGCTTCCGTAAAAATTTGCAGATAATCGGGAAACAGAATGTTGTCCTGAATACTGCTCAATGTGGCGGTTAGAGGATGCAGCGGGGTATGGATTTGTAGTCGCGGACTGGAGCGATATGGATATATTGTTATCCCAGGCGGATGTAGTATCCTTTAAGTTTCCATGCAGAAGTGTTATATGAAAGATTAGCTAAACGCAGAAAATGTTTTTGATGCCCTATTTTTAGATATTAGAAAATAAATATTGAAAACCATCTGTGGTTCCTTATGGTATTAGCATCCAAACTCTTACCGAAAGGAAATATCCACAGATGGCTTCAGCTAATTCTTTATGCAATGTCAAGAGTGCAAAACTGATGCCCTCACTGCGGTAAAATTTGGTGATTCCACTTCCAAATCGAAAATCAAATAGGGAGCAATCCGCATAACCAGTGGGGCTGTGAGATGTTTTACCCCACAGTTCTCCACGAAGAGCCCTTTCTTATTTTTCTCTGCCGGTATTGTACTGGCAGATTTTTTATTTTATAATTGGCGCATCTTAAATAAAGGAATAGCCCCACAGATGAGGTCTTTGTTTGACGACGCAGTTTCCCATTCCGTAGGGCTTCCACGTGTATGAGTATATCGACTTTTTCGCTTTTTTACAAGTCCATTTCTGTTCCGCCTGTAAAGTTTTTTTGTGACCTTACAAATTAACATATTTTACAGGAGGACTCATTCCATGAATGAACAAAATACAAACTATCTGAAACAGCAAATCGACATCCTTTCTTTTCGTAATCTTGTCCCCGGTACTGTTGTGACTTACTCTTATTTCTGAAGGATAGCTGACATCTTAATCCCCGTACAGTCAATGTTTATATTGCAAAACTCAGGGATTTCTATCAGTATGTTCTGCATCGTGACTGGGACCGCTATCCAAGGAGGCCATAGGTCTTCTTATCAGGCTTCTGATTTTGAATCCCTGACTTAGAGCTTTGCTAATCTATTCTGACAAAAGATTTGACATAAAAAAGCAGGTTTTTTGCGACCTGCGAGTATCTTTTCTAATGTTCGACTGTCAAACTCCCGTGTAAATAAAAATTAATGCCACAAAAACGATTTGTCAGCGGGCTGAGACTAATGAGATATTAGGAGAGACAGGGGAACTTTGAAATGTTTCAATAAAACAATATACATGAAAAAATAACAACAAATATAGTAAAAAAGAATTCCCTGGATGATTATAATATAGATATTGAATCGTTATAAGACGTGAAAGTATAAGGAGGAAATTTAATGAAACATTATTGTAATCCTATGAATCTGGAATATCGCTATCAATTCTTTCGACGTCCGAATCAATCGGGGAAGAATGATCTGTATAAAGTATACCGTGAGGCAGCAGATCCGACACTGATTGCGTTTAAGGGATTGTACTATCTGTTTCCATCCATGACAGCTGGATTTTTTACAAGTGAAGATCTGCATGACTGGAACTATTACAGATTAGGAAATGAGATCCCCGTTTATGATTATGCACCTGATGTTCGTGTTATGGGAGATTATATGTATTTTTCCGCGTCCAGAAATGGGGAGAATGGTTCGTTCTATCGGACAAAAGATCCACGGACAGAGGCCTTTGAGAGAATTCCGGCCACATTCCCGTTCTGGGATCCAAATCTGTTCATTGATGATGATGGGCGTGTGTATTTTTACTGGGGATGTTCCAATATGGAGCCAATCTATGGAGTCGAACTTGATTCCAAAACCATGCAGCCGGTCACGGAAAAGCAGGTAATGATTCGCAGTCATGAGGATGTGCGCGGGTATGAGAGATTTGGGGAAGAACATGTGGCTCCCCATACAGATGCGGATATCGAGGAACAGGTGGAAAACATGATTTCCATGATGAAGGATCAGGCAAAAGAAGAGGGGGCAGAACTGCCGCTTCCGGAGGAACAAGTAAAGGCGCAGCTTCGTGGATATTTCAGCAACCGGCCGTATATCGAGGGAGCCTGGATGACAAAACATGAAGGAAGATATTACCTCCAGTATGCAATACCAGGAACGGAGTATAATGTTTATGGAGATGGAACTTATATAGGAGATTCACCGCTTGGTCCATTTAAACCGGCAAATAACAATCCTTATTCCTATAAGCCCGGAGGGTTTATTACAGGTGCAGGCCATGGCTCAACCTTAGAGGACAGAAAAGGAAAGTATTGGCATATATCATCCATGCGTATCAGCCATAATGAGAATTTTGAGAGAAGACTTGGATTGTGGAAGGCCGGATTTGATGAAGATGGTGAACTTTTTTGTGACCAGCGGTTTGGAGACTGGCCAATTGCCATGGATGCTCCTGCCTTTGCAAAACCAGACTGGATGTTGCTTTCCTACGGAAAAAAAGTGAGGGTATCGTCCGGTGACGGTGCTCAGAACGTTACAGATGAAAATATCCAGACGATTTGGAAGGCAGCAGCGGCTGCTCCGGGAGAATGGGCAGAGATCGATCTGGGAGAAGTATATGATGTGTCAGCCGTGCAGATTAATTTTGCAGATGACGGAATTTTGCGTGAACTTCCAAAAGGACAAGAGCCAAAGGTGCTTCCATACGAAGAACGATGGCTGGATTTAGAAAAACAGGTTACTTGTTGGGTTATGGAAGGATCAACAAACGGGTCAGACTATGAGGTGCTTGAAGATAAATCACAGGCAAGGTCTGATCTGCCCCATGATTTCCTGGAGTGGGAAATCCCGAAGAGAGTCCGTTTTATAAAAGTGACGGTTATGAAGGTTCCATATGGTGCCAATCCATGCATTTCAGGAATCCGTATATTCGGAAAGGGAAATGGAACAATGCCTGCAATGGCCCGGGAAGTCAGCTTTGTACCGGAGAGTGAGATGGATTTAAAGGTGACCTGGGAGGCAGAAGAAGGTGTACATGCCAATCTTTTGTGGGGATATGCACCGGATAAAATGTATCACAGCCGAACAATCATGGGTGCCACGGAAGGCCGAATAGGAGCTCTGGTAGCCGGTCAGCCGGTTTACATCCGCGTAGATACCTTTAACGAAAATGGTATAACAGAAGGTAAAATCATAAAGGTGAGGGGATGAGAAAAGAGGCGGATCATGTACAGTAGAGAGATAAAAGAGAGATTACAGTCTATGACTATAGAAGAAAAGGCCAGATTGTGTGCGGGCAAAGATTTTTGGCAGACATGGGGAGATGAAGAATCCGGTATACCGCCCATGCTGATGACAGATGGGCCGAGTGGTCTGAGAAAGCAGACTGAAGCTACAGACCATCTGGGACTGAATGAGAGCAATACCGCAGTTTGTTTTCCGGCAGGATGTGCACTTGCATCTTCCTTTGATCCGGATCTGGCGGAAGCGGTAGGTACAGAGATTGGAAAACTGGCCAGAGCGGAAAACGTTGGTGTGGTATTAGGACCGTCCATTAATATAAAACGGTCTCCCCTTTGCGGACGCAGTTTTGAGTATTATTCGGAGGATCCCTATGTTTCAGGAAAGATAGCAGTTGGATTCATCAAAGGTATACAGAACCAGGGAGTGGGCGCAAGTCCAAAACATTTTCTGGCAAATAATCAGGAATATTACCGCCAGACAAGTAATTCTGTGGTGGATGAAGTGACAATGCGGGAAATCTATCTTCCTGCATTTGAGATGGCAGTAAAAGATGGAAAACCATGGACAGTGATGTGTTCTTATAACAGGGTAAATGGGACTTATGCATGCGAAAATAGCTTATATCTGACAGATATCTTACGGAGTGAATGGGGATTCGATGGAGTCGTTGTGACCGATTGGGGTGCCTGTAATGATCCGGTAGAAAGTCTGCAGGCAGGGCTGGATCTTGAAATGCCGGGACCAGCCAGGGATAATGTGAGGCGCATAGAAGAGGCAGTGAAAGACGGAAAGGTAAAGATGGAGATTCTGGACCGGGCAGTTGGAAGAGTTCTGGATATTCAGCAGCGGGCAGCAAAGCAGGAATGTATGCCGGCATATGATTTTGAACTGGGGCATGCAGCTGCACAAAAAGCTGCAGAGGAAAGTGCAGTATTATTAAAAAATGAGGAGCAGATTCTTCCTTTGAAAAAAGAAGACAAGATACTTTTCATTGGGGAATATGCGGATAAACCTCGATATCAAGGCGGAGGAAGCTCCCATATCCATCCATATAGAGTTACATCAGCAAAAAGTGCAGTGGCGGATATGGAAAACATTACTTTTGCTCAAGGATACTGTGATCAGGGTAAAAATAATGACAGGTTGCTTAGAGAAGCGGCAGAGCTGGCAAAGTATGCGGACAAGGTGGTAATCTTTGCCGGACTTCCGGAATACTTCGAATCAGAAGGGCTGGACAGAAACAAAATGGATATGCCGGAATATCAGAACCATCTGATTTGTGAAGTGGCAAAAGTTAATCCTAATATGGTTGTGGTGCTGCATAACGGGGCGCCTGTTACTATGCCGTGGGTGAATCAGGTAAAGGGAATCCTGGAACTTTATCTTGCAGGTGAAGCTGCCGGTGAGGCGGCTGTACGGCTTTTATTTGGTGATGTCAATCCTTCCGGGCATCTTGCGGAGACATTTCCACTGAGAGTGGAGGATACACCTGTCTATCCGTATTATGGCAGAGAAAAAGAGGATATTATTTACAGAGAAGGACTGCTGGTGGGATACCGATATTACGGGACGGTGAAAAAGGAGACTTTGTTTGCGTTTGGCCATGGATTGTCTTATTCTGAATTTCGATATTCTAACCTGCAGCTTGACCGCAGGGAAATGACAGATTGTGAAACACTGCATGTATCTGTCGATGTAGAAAATATCAGTGATAGAACAGGAAAAGCACTGGTCCAGATATATGTGGAACCTTTACATGGGGTATCAGTCCGGCCAGTCAGAGAGCTTCGTGCATTTGAAAAAACAGAGTTGAAATCCGGGGAAAAGAAAAAGATACATATCCGGCTTGACAGGAGAGCATTTGCACAGTGGGATAAAGGACTGCATGACTGGTATGTACCGGAGGGAAGTTATGCGATACAGATTGGGGCGTCAGCAGAGCAGATTCTGCACACAGCGGAAGTGAAAGTAAAGCCTAAATATTTAAAAAAAGAAAGATTTACCATCAATTCGCCCATGGGTGATTTCAAAAAAAGTCCAAAAGCCATGAAACTTATGGGGCAGTTCTTTCCTCATATGCAGGAACAGCAGGATGAAGATATAGAAGATGAATTTATGAATAAAAAGGCACTGGAAGCCACGTCCAACGCAATGCCTCTGCGGGCAATGTTATCTTTTGCTCCGGGGCTTACATATGAAATGCTGGAGCAGTTGGTTGAGGCAGTCAACAGAGAAGGAGAATAAAAAATGAAAAAAGAAAAAAAGTATCAACAGGATCCATATAGAATGCGTCCAATTCAGATGGCAGGATGGTCCGGGAGAGCAATTTCCATAGCAGTCAATGTAATTGTTCTTATGCAGATTACCTTTTATTGTACGAATATCCTTGCTATGTCACCGGTTCTTGTAGGTACGCTGTTAATGGCAAGTAAGATTTTTGATGGTGTTACAGATATCTTTGCAGGTGTACTGATTGACAAAACAAAGACACGCTGGGGAAAGGCAAGACCGTATGAATTCAGTATATTGTTTGTATGGGCAGCAACAGTATTACTTTTCAGCTGTCCGGATTTGGGAAATCTCGGTAAGGCAGTGTGGGTTTTTGCAATCTATTCGTTCATCAACTGTATCTGTGTAACACTGCTCAATGCTTCTGAGGCGGTTTATCTTGTCCGTGCCTTTAAGTATGAAGATGACAGAACAAAATTATTGTCTGTAAACGGTCTGCTTGTCATGCTCTTCTGCACGGCGGCTGGTATGGTTTTCCCAATCCTGATGGGAACTCTTGGAACGACAAAAGGCGGATGGACGACAATGACATTGATCATGGCAATCCCGATGATGCTGATTGGTATGGGACGGTTCCTGCTTGTAAAAGAAAAGGTGGATACAACGGCAGGTGCTGCAGTAAAAATAGGATTTAAGGATTTTGTTCCGGCAATGCAGAATAAATACATATGGATTTTTTGTGGAATCACTTTATTTGTAAACTTGATTAGCAATTCCGTTTCCAGTGTTGGAACTTATTATTTCGCATATGTGGTAGGTGATATCAAGCTTCTGAGTATTGTGAATATGCTGGGACTTATCACACCATTCCTTTTGTTGCTGATGCCAAAACTGCTGAGTAAGATATCCCTGAAACAGTTGTTTCTGTATTCATTTTTTATTGGAATCATCGGAAGCGTAATCAGAGGTATTGCAGGGGCCAATATACCACTGCTGGTTCTGGGCAGCTTATTCCAGTCACTTGCAAGTATGGCGCCCTCTTACTATACAGTTCTGCTGCTCCTTGATATTATGGATTACCATGAATGGAAAAAGGGTGTACGAGTGGAGGGTGTACTGAGTGCGATCAACAGCTTTGCCGGGAAACTGTCAGGTGGGATTGCTGCCGGCGGTGTAGGACTTCTGATGGGAATCTGTGGATTCGACGGGACATTGGCTGTCCAGTCTTCAACAGCAATGGGATCTATTGTGGCGCTGTACTGCTGGATACCTGCAGTACTGTATGCATTTCTGATTCTCTTTATCAGACTGTTTGATCTGGATAAGAAGATGCCGAAAATCCGTGAAGAACTGGAAGAAAGGCGAAAGGCTGCAGTACAATAAAAGAATCATATTCAAAGAAGCTCTGCTCGGTTCAGAAGAATTTTGGGCAGGGCTTTTTGTGCTGAATAAAGCCTCAAAATGTGATAGAATGAAATGAGGTGATTGGTATGGATAGAATAGAATTTTTTCTGAACAGACTTTATGTTGGGAGCAGGGTTCCTGTAAGTATATATAAAAGACAGTCAGACGAAACCGTAAAACATATCTGCATTCCAAAAGAAAATACGGATGCGGTGGAGTGGAATAGAGATGATGAGGCGATAGCCCGTTGGATGAAACAACTTGAGGAAATTGGAAAACCGTTTATTTACGGCAGTACAGAGACACATTTCTATGGAATGTTCACAGATGATGCAGGTACAGCCGTCGTGTGGGGACCGGTACAGGAAGACCTGCGGCGTCTGGCCAATGTGACAGCTTCCTCTTATTTCTTTCTGACTGGCAGACAGATGATAGAAGAGGAGGTGGAGATCCATTGGGTGGGAGAATATCATATACTGCAGGATGCAAAAGGATATGAAATGTATCTGCTCGATAAGTCTGAATGGAACAGAATCCATAACAGTATTGAATATGAGACTGTATTCTTAGAGGCAATCGAACGAGGGGATTTGGAGAAGTTATTTGAACTTTCAAAAATGCCGGAGCCGGAAGGTGTCGGACAGGTTGCCTGGGAGGAAAAGAAACGGATGGAATATCTTTGTGTGGCAAGTGTCACGCTGTGCTGCCGTGCAGCGGTACGCGGCGGAGCAAATCCGGAGGAGGCATATGATCTGTCTGATTATTTCCTGCAGAAGCTGCAGCAGACAAAGGACATGAAAGATATGAAAAAATTAACTTTTGACATGGAGCTTACCTATGCGAAATTAGTACGCAAACAGAAGAGCCGACAGAAAAAAAACCTGCATGTGGAAAGATGTAAAGATTATATTGCCAATCATCTGCGGACAAACTTTAAAGTACATGACATAGCGGATGAATTATCGATTAATCGGACATATCTGTCCAAAATCTTTTCACAGAATGAAGGAATGACAATACAGCAGTATATTTTGCGGGAACGCTGCGAACACGCATCCAATATGCTGCGGTATACAAATTATCCGATTTCCATCATTGCGAATTATTTTTGTTTTTCCAGCCAGAGCCATTTTACAAAGAAGTTTCAGGATGTATATGGAGTGACACCAAAAGAATACCGCAAACAGAATAAATATATAGAAAGTTATCAAAGACAGAGACAGTAACAGAAAAACAATATACGTATTAAAAGAACAACATCCGTGATATGAAAAATACGGGTGTTGTTTTATTTTAGAACAAGATAGAATGATTAAGGAGAACAAGAATGAAAACAAGAACAAAATTAATTGATAAAGCATCCGTTAAGAAGGTTATGGGAGAATTGACCATTGATGAAAAGCTGAATCTTGTGGGGGAATATTCTGCGTGCCATACGCTGGCGATTCCGGATATGGACATTCCTTCTTTGTATCTGCTGGATGGGGCAACCGGTGTTAATGGAAATCAGATATTACTCGACTATTTAAGTGCGCCGGAGCGTGCAGATGCTGTAGAGGAGACAAAAAAACTGTTTACCAGATTTACAGAATTGGCGGTATTGAATGAAATAGACCTCGATGAGGCAGAAAAACAGTATAAAGAAGAACCAATGATGCTAAATGTGATTCAGCATATGAAACACTTTCGTCCTCGGGGAAAAGAGTTTCTGTGCTTTCCCTCGGGGATTAATATAGGCGCTGCCTTCGATAAAACTGTAGCAAGAGACATCGGTGAGGCTATAGGACAGGAAATGCGGGCATCAGGGGTGGATAACTGCATGGGGCCGAATGTGGATATTATCAGGGATCCCCTTGGTGGACGTGGTTATGAGATGTACGGCGAAGACCCAAGACTGGTGGCAGATACCGCAGTCGAGGTGATCAAAGGAATACAGTCCGCCGGAACAGCCGCCTGCGCAAAACATTTTCTGGCTAATAACCAGGAAACAAACCGCAATACTGCAGATACACATGTATCGGAACGTGCGCTGCGGGAAATTTACGGCAGAGGATTTCAGGATTCGGTTCAGAGGGCAAACGTTCTGACTATCATGAGCGCGTACAATTCTATTAATGGAAAATTTTCATCTTATAACGGGGAAATTCTAAATGATTGGCTCAGAAAAGAGTGGGGATTTGATGGTACAGTTGTCTGTGACTGGGGAGCGGTAAAAGAGAGAAAAGCAGAGGCGATCATGGCGGGTATGGACATGATTCTCTGTGGTCCGACGGATATGACAGAGGTAAAAAAGCAGCTGGAAAATGGTACTTTTTCTATAAAAGACTTGGACAGATCTGTAGAGCGGATTCTGAATCTGATTCTTAGGATACGAGACAGCAGGGCTGGGAAAGAGTTTACTTATAAGCGGGAGGAAATTTGTGAGAAAATGCGCCGCTGCATTGCTGCCGGCAGTATTCTGTTAAAGAATGAAGGAGGGGGGCTTCCACTGAAGCAGAGCGGTAGGGTTACATTTTACGGAAAACGCAGCAAGAAATTTATGGAATGCGGCACCGGGTCTACTGCAGTGATAACAGGTATACATAGTAATGTATTTGAAGCATGTGAAAAATACAGGGATGTTGTGATTTCATATGAGGATATGGATAATGCCGATGTACTGGTCTATACCGTTACGGCACCGGCGGGGGAGAATGCGGACCGTGCAGACATGGATATAGAAAAGGAAGACAGGCAGAGGCTTCCCCGGGTGTTGAAGCTGGCAAAAGAAAAAGGGCTAAAGACAGTTGTCCTTCTGAACGTGGCAGGTCCGGTGGACATGAGAACATGGGAGAAATATGCTGACAGTATATTGTGTATTTTTATACCGGGATGTATGGGCGGCGTAGCAGCTGCAGATATGCTGTTTGGCGAAGCATATCCGGGAGGAAAGCTGCCGGTGACATTTCCGAAAAGGCTTGAGGATACACCGTGCTATCCGAATTTCCCAGGGGAAGGAAACCATGTGTACTATGGGGAAGGGATCTTTGTGGGATACCGCAGTTATGAAAAACGTAAAGTGGAGGTACAGTATCCTTTTGGTTACGGTTTATCCTACACAAAATTTGAAATAAGCTGCAGGGAAAAGGAAAGGATATTCCGCGTTCTGGAGGAAGACACGCTTGATATTTCTGTTATAGTAAAAAATACAGGTCATTGCAAGGGAAGTGAAGTGGTACAGATTTACGCGTCAGAAGAAAATCCTCATGTACTTCGGCCGGTTAAGGAACTGGTTGGATTTGCAAAAGCAGAGCTGGAGCCCCAGGAGGAACAAGAAATATCTGTGCAGATAACAAAAGATGCATTCCGGTACTTTGATGCTGATAAAAAGAGCTGGATACTGCCGGTTGGAAAGTTTAAACTTTATGTAGCTACATCTTCAGCCAAGGAGGATATCATTGCAGAAATTCCCCTGCGGATCATTGGGGAGAGTGCATACAAACTAAACGGAAACAGCAGAGTTTCTGAAGTGATAAAGAATAAAGACGCAGTACAAATCGTAAATAAATATACAGATGGACTGCTGGAGAAGATGGAAGAAGGGGATCTGGCTATGATGTTGAATGACAAACTTGCGGATTTTCTTGGTATGGTGATGATATCCATGGTACCGGATGCAGTAGAACTGAATGAAATACTGACATCTCTTTCAGATGAACTTGAAGCGTTATAGATACAGATAAATTTGCTGCGGCAGATAAAAATCAGGAGAAAGAAAGGTGCAGATAAATGAATGGGAACAGGAAATGCGGAAAGGTATTAACAAAAGGATCCAGGTTTGAGTATGAGGACGGTACACCGTATATCCCTTTTGGCACAACGGTGTATGCATTGTTATATCAGCCGGAATACAGGATCAGGGAGACTTTGGAGACACTCAGGATTTCACCGTTTAACAAAATCAGGTTTTGTATTTTTCCAAAATATTATGAGTATGTACGTGAAGAACCGGATGTGTTTCCGTTTGAAATGGAAGGGAATAAGATATGTGTAGATCGTCCGGTGGAAATATATTGGAAGCGCCTAGAGACAGTTCTGGATGAACTGGAGGAAATGGGTGTGCAGGCAGACCTCATTTTATTCCATCCATATGATAAATGGGGATTTGCGCATCTGACCATGAGTGAACGAAAAAAATATCTATCCTATATTATTCAGCGAATCTCAGCTCGAAAGAATGTCTGGTGGAGTCTTGCAAATGAATATGATGTAATGTATGATTTTAAGGAGGAGGACTGGAGGGAACTGGAAAGTTTTCTTGCAGATAATGATACTCAGAAACATCTTATAAGCTGTCATAACTGGCAGAAATTTTATGATTCTTCTCACGATACCATAAGTCATGTTTCCATACAATCCTGCTGGTATCAGGAGGCAGGGACTCTAATGAAAAGGTATGGAAAACCGGTAATTTATGACGAGATGGGATATGAAGGGAATCTGCAGCAAAACTGGGGGAATCTTTCTGCTTTTGAAGTAGTGAACCGGTTCTGGTGTGTATACACACAGGGAGCTTATGCCTCCCATGGGGAAACTTATTATGCAGAACATGAGGTACTCTGGTGGGCAAAAGGCGGCCGCTTAAAGGGGGAGAGCCCAAGGCGCATTCAATGGCTGAAGGAAATTCTGGAAAGTTTTCCGGGAGCCTTGTCTCCGATAGTTTCCGGATATGAACAACAGGGATCAGTGGATACACAGGAAGATAACAGTGCATTGCTGCAGAAGCTGATGCAGCTTCCGGAGTCCATTCGAGGTTTTGCTTTTGCAATGACAAAATTAACGGAAAAAGAAAAAGAAAAAATGCTGCTTGCAGATCCTCAGTATTTTGGACATTTTAAAGAGAAAGTATATCTGCGGTATTTTGCCCGTAGCTGTCCTTCTATTTGTTCTATGAAACTTCCGAAAGCCGGCTGCTACAGCGTTGAGGTATTGGATGTCTGGGAAATGACCCGGACACAGATTTATGCGGCAGCAGAGGGAGAGATTGAAGTCCGTCTTCCGGCAAAAGAAGGGATTGCAGTACTCGCATGTCAAAATTAATAAAAGGAGAAAACAGATTATGGCCTTTATCCAAATGAATATATTATCACAAAATTTAATGCGTACAGTTCCGGTGAATGTGATCCTGCCGGTAGACAAGCAGCAGATGCCGGGAATGCCGGCCAGGGAGGAGAAACCATACAAAACGCTTTACCTGCTCCACGGAATCTTCGGAAACTATA